>JAEEGK010000107.1_pt1 | contig 191970 bp, 165 predicted proteins | sample 8958771 | NCBI WGS metagenome assembly JAEEGK01 (sample SAMN16246547, study PRJNA631951) | gut metagenome | biome: gut microbiome; feature: rumen; material: SC-attached | host: Bos | place: Iran: Karaj | collected 2018-10 | reverse complement strand
ATGTAGCTGCGTGACAGCTCCGCGCAGTTTTCGGAAAGGAATTTGTCTATTCTGAGTCCGTCGGTGAATCCGTCGCAGACGATTGAGATTTCTTTGGCCATATCAGATTATAATCCTCGTCCTTATAGAAGAATAATACCAGCAGCAGGAGCAATATCATCGATACAGTGATATATATGTCGGCGACATTGAATACAGGGAAATCGATGAGTTCGAAGTATATAAAATCGATCACATATCCGAGCGCCAGACGGTCGATAAGATTGCCTATCGCACCTGCGGTCACGAACATCAGGATCAGCTTCATAGCGCGCAGTCTCTTATGCTGCCAGTCTATCTTAAAGAACATATAGAGTATCAACCCGAGCACGATGATCGTAAATATCGCGAGAAACAGGGTTTTCCCACTCAGGATCCCCCATACGGCACCGGAATTGGTATGCGATACGAATTTCAGCACACCGTCCCATATAACAAACGGTCCGTCCGCGAGATGCCTTACAGCCATAGCCTTTGTGAACTGGTCGAGCCAGATCAGCAATCCGGCCGCAGCCAGCAATACAATATCGACGATATATCTCTTTTTCATCGATAAAACCTCCGTAATAATGATAAAAGGTCCACGATAAAAACCGCGGACCCGTTAAAATCAATCGTTGTCGTTCAGATCGACAAAATCAAACTCTTCCTGACCCTCCAGGTCATAATCCGAAAAATCGAACTCAGCCTCCGAATCCTCATCCGAGAGATGCCCGGATGACTGCTCTTCCTTTGCGCTCTCGAGTGCGGGCGCCTCCTGTTTGGGGGCGTTGCCCATCGAAGCGTCGAATGAGATCGGATTGCTCACAAAAGCGTCGAGGTTCTGGATATTGATGCTGAATGCGTCTGACGAAAGCATCTCGATCTGGGCGTTGGCCAGGTTCTTGAACTGAAGCTTATACTTTTCGTACTGCTGGATCAGCGTGATCGTCTGCTGATGGAGCAGCTCCAGCTCATTCTTCGCGTCGGCGAGCATGATGTTGGCCTTTGTCGTGGCCTCTTTCTCTATGCGCTTGGCTTCTTTGGCTGCGTTGTTCCTGGTCTCCTCGGCTGTTTTCTCCGCGAGCACCAGAGCCTTCTGAAGGGTTTTCTCGATGGTCTTATAGTACTGGATGCCCTCATTGAGCACCGAAACCCTGTCCTTCAGCTCCATATTCTGGCGATAGAGCTCCTCATAGGAGTTAAGTATATCGCGCATGAAATTGTCAACATCTCTTTTATCGTATCCGAGTCCGCCGGATTTGAACGATTTATTCTGTATCTCTACAGGTGTTACCATACATGAAGCCCCCCTCTGAACTTACATGATATCACATGGACTTGCTGAGCAGCGGAACATCATAGCCGGTCTGGGCCAGAATGTCGTTATAATCGCCGGAAACATCAACCGTACCGGGCGCTGCGATAAAGATCAGATCCGAGATCTGGAAAAGCTTACCGTTTACAGAATAAACGGCGCCTGAAATGAAATCCATGATACGCTGCGAAACAACGATGTCGTTGTCCTCAAGATTAACGATCGCAACACAGTTTGAAAGCAGAACATCGCAGATATCCTGAGAATCCTCGAAATTCTTGGGTTTCATGACGCAAACCTCAAGACCGTCGCGTGTGGTCTTGATGGGAACGACCTTACTGCCCTCGGGTCTCTCCATGCGGAGCGTCTTGCTGTTGTTGCGGCTCTCGATATAAGTGGAAGTGCCGTAATTGCTGGCCGAATGAGCCTTCTTGACCTGTGTGCCGTCTCCCGTGGTCGCGGCAGGTCTGGAAGAAGAAGCGGGCGCCGATGCCGAAGAAGACGATCTCTTCGATGAAAAATCGCTCTTTCCGGACGCGGGTGCCTCAGAAGCCCTGCGCTTTGAATTAACCGAATTCTCGTATGCCGCAAAGGACTCGTCATCGTCCTGAAGCTTCAGTGTATCCAAAAGTTGTTTAAAGAAATTAGCCATATTACAGCCCCTTACTTAGAATAATCTCTGGCACCGAATATCCCGGTACCTACCCTGACATGAGTAGCGCCTTCCTCAACGGCAATCTCAAAATCCCCCGTCATGCCCATGGAAAGCACATTCATAGAAATATTATCGATGTTTTTAGAAGCTATGTCAACACTTAATTCCCGCATTTGGCGAAAATAAGGACGGTTGTTTTCGGGTTCGTCAGTCTCGGGCGCAACAGTCATCAAACCGCATATCCTGACGTGTTTCAGGGGCGATATGCTTCGCGCCAGAGCCTCGGTTTCGGAAGGCTCAATACCGTACTTTGACTCCTCTCCCGCTATATTGATCTCGAGCAGGATATCGGTCACGACTCCGGCCTTTTCCGACTCCTTATCGATGACCTCGGCGAGCTTAAGCGAGTCGACCGAATGTATCATGACGACTTTGCCCGCTATGTACTTAACCTTATTGGTCTGCAGATGTCCGATCAGGTGCCATCTGAGCGGCACGCCGATCGCCTCGATCTTGCCGCAGAGCTCCTGAACCTTATTCTCACCGAAAGTATCGATGCCGCATTCGTGCGCTGCGACAACAGCCTCGACAGGGTTCATCTTGCTGACCGCTATCAGCGTAACCTCGTTTCTGTCACGTCCCGCGCGTTTGCAGGCTGCGGCGATCCTTTCTTCTATCAGCGACAGATTCCGTCCGATCTCGTCTTTCGTAAGCAAATCGGTCTCCCCCTTCCGGCCGTCTTAAAAAAGCGGCTTTGATCAGTAGATTATCTTGCCCTCCACGGCATCCGCCGCGTTAAGCGCGATATGATCGTAGAGCCTCAGTCCGTCCTTTGTGCCCTTTTTCACTATAGTATACTCATCGTTCGAGCGGAGCTTTTCGATCCTGGTAAATACGTAATATCCCTTATTTACGCAATATACTCCGTCGAGATAATTGACCGTCGCGATCTTGACTCTCTCGCCCGTATCGGGATTGCAGATGATATCTCCCTCATTTACGAGCGTGGTGTCGAGATATGCGTAATATCCGTCGGAATAATACTTTTTCGGATAAATGTCCTCGTATGCGACAGCTCCGGTCGCTGCGTCGTATGTCTCACGCTTCAGTACATATCCGCCCGCGCCCTCCTCAGCCGAGAAGACGGTGAGGGGTACGATATAGTAGCCCTTCTGCGTTATCGCGGTCCTGGGTATCTTTAAGCCCGCCTCGTCCTCATAATCGAACTCGATCGAAACAAAGCGTGTATCCATGTATGACGACATATATTCATCGAGAATGATCTGCGCCAGATAATCGGAATCCTTCCGAAGGAGCTTAAGCTGTCCCTTGACAGGAGTCACCCCGCCGTTGATGTACACGGTCACATCGCGCGTTTCGAGATTGTTGATGTAGAAATCCTCGGTAACGAGCGCTACGATCGACCATTCCTCGTTGTCACATATCCTGTACACGGGCTCGCCCGATGATACAAGTCCGGTTTTCCTTAAGGAATAAGGCTGTATCGTATTATTCTTGATCAGGTCTGCGTCGATACCGGCAGCGTCAAGCCCGCAGAGGCTGTCTGCTGTATATGATATGACGCCCGATCTGTCCGATCTGACGGAATGAAAATCCGATGACGAATTGCCCGATGCAGAAAGCCTGTCCATCTCCGCGAGCGTATTGCGGCTCACGTAATCGTACAGAGTCTCGACCAGGGATGTCTTAAAGCCCTCTGTCCACGTAAGGTCCGCTCCGTTATAGCTCTTCATCGCGCCCGAGATATCCGATTTGATCTTACGGATCTCGTCGGAAGAAAGGCTGATGTCCTCGAGCGACGCGTTCAGGGCCGTATATACATTGCTGCCCGATGCGTCGACCGAATACACAACGCTGCTCTTCGCGCACTTGCGGCCGTTCTGGATGTAATAATTCACATAGCCCGAATATCCCGAAGAAACGAGCTGCTCATCCCTTATGCACACCGCGGGGTAAGAGCGGTCGTAGCTCAGGTTCTGCGCCTGAACCTCATAGATTGAAACCTGCTCCTTTGTTGCGTAGATGTAAAGGTTTATGCACAGGTAAATAAAGACAAGCAAAAAAACGGCAGCTCCGATATGCTCCGGTGTTATGCGCGATAACAATCCCTTTGAATACCTGTTTCTGCCGGTTCCCGTAAAGCGGCTGCCGTCTATATTAACAATATTGTCGTTTTCCTGATCTCTGTCTCTTCTCATGGCCTTTAAAAACAGCCCGGCAGGTTTCACCGGGCTGAATATATTTCCTCAACTGCTTTATAATGAAACGATAACCTTATCCTTGAAGCGGTCGGGTATCTGTGATCCGTCAACGCAGATGCTGATCACAAAATCGATATGGAACTTAGCCGAGATGATCTCGAGCTTATCGAGGATCGGGCCGTAATCGATGTCGGTTCCTTCAACTCCCGCGATAGCGAGGAAGCTGTCTAAGAATACCTTCTCAAGGTCATGATCCTGAGAAGCCATACCGCATACAAAACCGAGGAAGGTTTCGGGACTGTCCACGAAATAATCACGTATGTTGATCAAACGAACATTCCTGTTCAGTTCGTACATGTGCTTTGAGTTCTTGTCAAGGTAAACTACCGAACCCTTCGACGAAGAAGCCTCTGTGTTTGCCTTATCCAGGAGAATAGGTGTCTTTCCTTTGCCTTTGCTGCCGGCAATAATCTGTATCATATGAAATCGCCCCTTTCGGATTGTTTTTCGCAGAACAATGCAAACCCCAAATATGTATCACTCTGCTAAAAATTATTATATACCACAGACTTTTAATAAACAAGTCAAAAGAGGTAAAGAATTTGTGAACAGTTACTATTCACAGCAAATCTGATCTAAGAATAAAAATGCAAGTTTACTTGTGATTCAGACATATCGCGAGCAGCAGGTTCATCTCCCTGTAAACCGTATCACGGTCGGCCGATCTGAACAGCTCTGTGATATATCCGTGCCCGTCTTCCGTCTCCGAATAGATGATCAGACAGTTTTTCGCGGCGATCGTCTCACCGGTCTTTCCGCACAGTACCCTGATGCCGTCAGGCGCCGTTGTCAGACCACGGGCATAATAATTCGTCGGAACGACCTCATAGTCGCGCTCAGATCCGTCAGCGCCGTATATCTTCGATACATGCGAGCTGCCTGTCATGATGGTCTTAAGGTAAGGGTTTTTCAGACATTCGTTGAATATCAGATAGATATCGTAAGCGGTCGTGTAATGATTGACATCCTGCAGTCCGTGAGGATTCGTAAAATGCGTGTTCGTAGCACCTATAGCGGCAGCCTCGGAATTCATCAGTTTACAGAACGCGTCGACCGAGCCGCTAATATGCTCCGCAACCGCCACGGCCGCGTCATTGGCCGAAAACATCAGCAGACAGTACAGCAGATCCTCCATCGTGATCGTATCGCCGGCCTTAAAGCCTGTCTTCTGCGCTCCGGATATCTCGATACCGCAGTTGTCCTTCCGGATCGTCACGATATCCGTGGGCTCCGAGTGGCGGGCCGCGACATAAGCCGTAAGCAGTTTCGTCGTGCTAGCGGGATATACTTTTTGAAAGATGTCCTTTGAATAAATGACCTCGGCGCTGTCGACATCGTAGCATGCGGCGGAAACCGCGGACAGCTCTCCGAGCCCCGATGCCGGTATGTCTATGCTCGAAAAACAGATATCCTGATACAGGAATTTCTGCGAATCGGACAAACCCGAAAACGTAAAACCGAAGTCATAAGTCGGATGCGTCGGATGGAGCTTTGCGTAGCCGGAAGTAAAATAAGTCGGATCGACAGTCTGCCGGTCCGACACACAGCCCGCAAGAGCGCATACCAGCGCTAAAACGATAATTATGCTGATAATCCGTTTCATCAGTGATATAACTCTCTCCAATCAAGATCACCGCGCTCGAGCGCCTTGATCAGCAGCTCGGCGGTAGCCAGATTAGTCGCGATCGGGATATTGTGCGTATCGCAGAGAGATACGACATTCGCAATATCGGGCTCGTGACTCTTGGGATTAAGCGGATCGCGCAGGAAGATCACCAGATCCATCTCGTTGTGCTCGATCAGAGCACCGAACTGCTGCTCACCGCCCAGATGTCCCGCAAGGAACTTATGCACGGGAAGGTTGGTCGCCTCTTCGATAAGCCTGCCGGTGGTGCCGGTGGCATAAAGCGTGTGGCGGCTTAATATCCCGCGGTAAGCGATGCAGAAATTCTGCATCAGTACCTTTTTTGCATCATGTGCAATAAAACCAACATTCATCGTAAACCTTCTCCAATCCCCTTATTACATTATATGACCGAAATCAGCCGTTATACGGCGTCATTCGAGAAATTCAAACTCATCGTTATGCTTGGGCACGTCTTCTTTAGGCTGCATACTGATATTTATCAGGATGCCTATCGTCACCAGATTGATCAAAAGCGCCGAAAGACCCGAACTCATAAACGGCAGCGGTATGCCGGTATTGGGCAGCAGGCTGGTCACAACGCCGATATTGATGAATACCTGTACGCTGATGAGCGCTCCGATGCCGATCGCCAGCATCATGCCGAGATAATCCTTTGCTCTCTTTCCGATCCTGATAATTAGCACGATCATGAGAAAATATGTCATCAATACAGCGATCGCGCCTATAAATCCGAAGCCTTCCGCCACTGCGGTAAATATAAAGTCACTTTCCTTAACCGGAACGTAATATGTACCCTTGAGGCCCTCTCCGGCGAGAAACTTTCCTATCATTCCTCCCGACTGTATTGCCGACCTTGCATTTGCCTGCTGATACATCAGATCAGGATAATCCTCGGGATGCAGAGCCGCAAGCACACGCCTTTGCTGCCAGTATTTGAGCAGAACCTGAAAATCCTGCTGTACATACCATATCAGTCCGATCGCGATCGGCGTCAGGATGGCGACTATCGAAAAAATAAATTTGTAAGGCACGCCCGAGACAAATACAAGAACAGCGAATATCATCGCCAGACAGATCGTTGTCGAAAGATCGGGCTGCATGAATATCATCAGCGTGGGCACTCCCATAAGCGCGATGGCCAGCAGGAGCACCCAGATCTTTTGAATCTTTTTATAGCAGATATCAAAGAACTTTGCTATAAATATGATCATCGCGATCTTTGTTACCTCGGACGGCATGAACTCAAAGCCCTTGTTGTTAACGCCCGCCGTCGGATCACCGCCGATCTTGATCCATCTTCTTGCATCGTAATGCGACCATCCGTAGATCGGAAGCGAATTGCTGTAACGGCATATCAGCAGCAGCGCTATATTGATCAGGTACAGCACTACGAACCATTTTGCGATAAAATGATAGTCGATCAGCGATATGATCAGGATAACGCCGAGTCCCAGCAGCAATCCCTTTACATGCCTCTGGTACAGCTGTTCATCGGCGTCCTGCAGTATCTTTATCAGATATGCTCCGATACCGCCGAGCAAATACACCAGAAACAGCACACTGAACGCAGCATGCTTAAATCTGTAGGCTTTGAAATTGAAAATCGATTTTATAAAGTTAACCAAAAACATTTGTTAAAGCCTGCTTATCTTTCGTGGCGTCTGATCTCTTTGATCGGAATGTTCGCATAGAGAGCGGGAACACTGCCTGCGCCGTCATCGGATCTGGTCTGAGTCAGGTTGATGTCCAGTCCGTTAGGATCGATCTCGACATATTTCTTAAGCACTTCGATAATATCGTTCTTGATCTTTTCCATGAGCTCGGGCGAGCAACCGGTCCTGTCGGAAACGAGAGCCAGCTGGAGCCTGCTTTTCGCGTTGTTGCCTGAAGAGGGCTTTTTCTTAAAGAAATCCATAATCGACATGATCTTCTATCCCCCTTAATTCTTTTTGAAAAGTCTCGCAAAGAAACCCTTCTTTGCGTTGAGATCAAGGAACGGAACATCTTCGCCGACGATCCTGCGGCAGATATTCATATATGCCTGTCCGGCCAGAGAATCATCTCCTACCAGAGGCTCACCGTTGTTCGTGGAAACAACGATCTTCTCGTCGTCGGGAACGATACCGATCAGGTCGATAGCCAGGATCTCGACAACATCATCGCTCGACATCATGTCGCCGCGGTTTACCATGTCGATCCTTAAGCGGTTAACGATCAGCTCGGTCTTTTTCATCTCATTGGCCTCCAAGAGACCGATGATGCGGTCCGCGTCACGAACGGCCGAAACCTCGGGCGTGGTAACAACGAGCGCTCTGTCGGCGCCTGCGATCGCGTTCTTGAAGCCCTGCTCGATACCTGCGGGGCAGTCCATGATGATATAGTCAAACTCGCCCTTTAACTGCTCGCAGAGAAGCTTCATCTCCTCGGGAGTTACGGCAGACTTATCCCTGGTCTGGGCAGAAGGAAGAAGATAAAGATTGGGATATCTCTTATCCTTGATCAGTGCCTGCTTAATGCGGCAGTTTCCTTCTATGACATCAACAAGATTATAAACGATGCGGTTCTCCAGTCCGAGAACAACATCCAGATTGCGCAGTCCTATATCCGTGTCGATAAGCACTACCTTTTTGTCCAGCTTCGCAAGTCCCGTGCCCACATTGGCCGTGGTGGTGGTCTTGCCTACTCCGCCCTTGCCGGACGTTACAACGATTACTTCACCCATCTTGAATTCTTCCTCCTGTAATAAATTCCTTTTTCTAATCAGATCCTCAGGTCATTAAGGATCGATTTGGTGACCGGTTCGATATAAATGTTCTCATCTTCAAGGAATGCGATCTTCGATTCCTTGACCTGATTGCGCTCCGGGTTGTCGGGAGCGCGCGCGATCGTATCGGCGATACGGATCTGCATGGGATTCATGTCCAGCGCGAACACAAACGCGTCCCTGTTTCCCGATGCCCCTGCCACGGCATTGCCTTTCAGCGCGCCGAGCACGATTATATTGCCGTTCGAGCTGATCGCCGCACCGGGGTTGATGTCCCCGATGTAGATTATGCTGTTGTCGCATGAAAGCTGCTGTCCGGATCTTAAGTTTCCCTTGTAGAATGTGGCCGTATTGCCCGCCGCTTCCATCAGGGACTTGTTTACAGCCTGCGTAAAGCTGCTGCTCTGCTGGGGATCCTCGCTCAGGATGCACACTACCTCGAGATCGGAATTTGAGCCGATGACATCGAGCAGCGCGAGCTCCTCCTCACGGGTCAGATCCCTGCCCTCGAAGCGTACTGCGGTCTTGCAGTTGCCGAGGAATTTGGACGAATCGGAAAACTTCTTGGCAACCATGTCCTTGAGGATCCCGAACTCGACCTGTCCGTCGAGCACAACGATTATCCCGTTTCTGCTTCCCTTGATTACTACCGAATTATCCATAAGATCACAACTCCTTATCCGTATACCGTTTAGTCGGATACGGTGATATTCGTAACATTGGTGGTGGTAAGATCTCCGCTTAAGAGCTCTTCCTTGTTCTCATCGTTAAAGTACAGTCCGTAGACCTCACGCGCGAGCTTTGCCGCGTTGGCCGAAGCGTATCCGTTCGGGATAACGACGGTCACGCTGACCTCGGGACTCGAGTACGGTGCGAACGAAATGAACAGACCGTGGCTCGGGTGGGTCAGGGAAACCTGTGCGGTACCGGTTTTGCCGGCCACCTTGAACCCGAGATCACCATAAAGCGTGTTCAGGCTGTTCGCGGAAGTATTTACCACGTCGTACATACCCTTCTGTACCGCGTTCCACTGAGTGTTGCTGTAGAGGTCGATCTGGTTGAATACCGTGGCCTGATGATCGGTCTCCTCGCCCGAATCCTTATTGACCGTTTTGTCGACGATCGTGAGGTTATAGACCGTGCCCTTATTGGCCACAGCGGTCACATATCTCGAGATCTGGATCGGCGCGAAGTTGTGATAATAACCGATCGAGGTACGAACGGCATCCGTACTCGAAATGGCCGGAGTCGATTCGGGAACCTCAACTCCCGAGCGGTCCGCCAGACCGAACATCGCGGCGTATTTCTGTATCTTTGAGATACCCAGCGAGTCACTGTATTCTCCCTTCGCGTCAAGGGACATCTGATAGCCCACCTGATAGAAGAAATAGTTACAGCTGTGCTGGATGGCCTGTGTCAGGTTTATCCAGCCGTGGTTGCCGGGGTACTTCCAGCATTTTGGCGAAGGATCGACGAGCTCGAACAGACCCTCGTCCTTGATCTTCGTCTGTGTTGTGATAACGCCCTCCGCCATGCCTGCCAGAGCCATCAGCGGCTTAAATGTGGAACCTGTGGCCGTCTGCTGCTGTGTCGGTCGGTTGAGCAGAGGCGTCGCGTTATTGGCAAGGAGCTTGCTGTAGTACTTCCAGTCGATCTTATTCGCGAGCATGTTGTTGTCATAGCTCGGATAAGTGACCATCGCCAGCACGTCTCCGGTATTTACGTCGGTTATGACTATCGAACCGCTGCAGGGCTCGAGCGCCAGCATACCCGGTGTGATCTCGAGGTTCGTGAGCTTTTCCTTGATGAAGTAATAAGCTCCGATCCTGCCGTTCTTTAATCTCTTGTAATCGTTCTCGTTGTATTCGAGAACTCCCTGATCGTACAACAGCAGGCACATATCCTTGCCCGAGATCTTATAGTTGAAGATCAGCACTCTGTAGATCATCTTTTCGAATACCGTGTTATTATACAGTTTTTCGAAAATATATGCCAGCAGCTTATCGTAAACTTCGTTATTCGTGTTGTAATCGCTGCCGATGCCGAGCTTTGCGAGGTCGATCCACTGCATGTCTATCGCGTACTGCAGGAACTCACTGAGTGAGATCTTGTCCTCGGTGTACTTGACGTAAGTCGAATCCTTCTGGTCGATCAGCTCCTTTTGGAGCACCTGCTCCGACCTCAGCATCGAATAGATGTAATCGATGTAGCCTTCGTACTCGTCCGTCAGTTTGTTATTGACTACAGGACTGCTGTACGAGAGAATGTCACGGAGCTTATCGAGTACCTGAGCCTCTTTGGTCAGGTAGGTATTGTATATCTTTTTCTCGAGCTCGGTCGCGTCAGCCTCGCGGAAATGGCTGATATCGAGCACGCTGTTGGCTATGAACGCGTTATATACTTCGTATATCGGGATCGTTATCTTGCTCGCCGAATCGCCCTTGCCGCCGTAGCTGGTCGAGTTGACTATCTTTGATATAAGGATCGCCGCGATATTGTTCTCGAGGATATGGTAGCATGCGATCTGCAGCTCACGGTCTATCGTCAGATAGATATCGTCTCCCGCAACAGGCGAAGATTTCACCGTCGAGGAAATGATCTTGCCCGAGGCGCTGACCTCGAGCTCAGCCACACCGCTCTGGCCGCGCAGCAGGGAATCCATCTCTTTTTCTATGCCGGTCTTGCCGATGACCGTGGAGGTATTGTACATATCCTCCTCAAGTCCGGCGTTAAGCGCGTCGGCCTCTTCCTCTGTGGCTTTGCCCGTGTATCCCAGGATATGGGCAAAGAAGAGGCTGTCGTTATAGACTCTCGACGTAACCTGGCGTATCTCCACGCCTTTGAGCTGCGCTGCGTTCTCCTCGATCGCCGCTATCGTCACGCCGTCCACATCCGAGCATATCGTAAACTGCGAATACTGCGGATACAGCGTGAACAGCGCGTATCTCACGGTCATGATCTTAAGCGCCAGATCGACCGGATAATCATCCGATATACCGAACATCGAAGAAGCTTTATTACCGTTCTTCATGAAATAATAAACTTCTTCGGCCGTAGCCTCTCTCTGCTCGTCTGTCAGCTTGTTGACGCTCGGCAGACCGTAAGCGTTCTTTTTAAATCGTAAAAGCGAATTGCCCGAAAGATTAAAGGCAAACTCACCGTTTTCGTCAATATATATCGCGAAATCCAGCTCCAGCTCGTATCCGTTGCGCTCGATGATGTCGATCAGCTTCGCTATCATCGCGTTTCGCTCGGCGTTGCTGCTGTAATTCGCGCTGTTGCTCATTACTATGTTGTAGCTCAGGACATTGTATGCGAGCAGATTTCCGTTGCGGTCGTAGATATTGCCTCTGACGCTGTCGGTGTATCTGAGGCGGTACGAACGGTATGCGGCATCGTTCGCCGATGTGCCCTCGTCCGTTTCAACCGCAAGTATCTGCAGCGAATACATCCTGCCGACCAGTATCGAAAAAAGCACGATGATCAGGATCGACAGATATACAAGCCTGGAGCTGAACAGCTCTTTGAGTTTGTTTAAAAATGCATCAAACATCAGTCTCGGTCAAACCTCTTAAAGAAAATGTTGCAGGAATTGAGGAACTTATACAGCAGTATCGCTATAAGCACCGTATAAATGACCCTCGGGAACATGAACCTGACCATGTAGAACCCGACGTTCAGCTTGCCCGAGAGCAGGTAGAAGAACAGATAATACATCAGGTTGTAAAACAGCTCGGAAACTCCCACAAGTATAAGCGGTATTGTATAATCGTTCTCATCGTAGAAACGATGTGAAAAACCGGCCAGATTGCCTATCAGCATGTACATCAGGGCAAACAGTCCCATAAAACTGCTGTAGGTACAGTCGATGGTCAGACCGCAGATAACTCCGGTCAGCATCGCCGGTATCCTGCCGCGCATAAAAGCCACGGCGACCACAAGTATGAGCAGAAGGTTCGGGACCACTCCCGCCAGCGCGATCGATGAAAACACGCTCGTCTGGAGGACATAAAGGATCACGGCTTCTGCGATCACTGCCAGAATTCTAATTATCACTTGATACTACCCCGTCCAGATCCTCAAGCTGTTCCTTCAGCTCGGTTATAACAAGTACGGCCTCAATATGCCTGAAATCAACAACAGGCGTCAGATACGCTTCCTTTGACATCGTGGAAGAATCCGTGCGGATGTTGCTGACATATCCGATCAGGATGCCCGGAAGGTACTTATCGCTGATGTACGAAGTAACGATCTCGTAATTGTCGTAGATCTCAGCGTTAAGATCGATCATCCTGACATTGATGTATCCCTCGTCAAGGAGCTCGAGATTGCCGGAAACGATGCATGTGTCCGAGGTGGTCAGGAACATGCCGCTGACACTGCTCGCGTCGTCGATTATCGATCTGACTCTCGACCAGTTCTTTCCGACTTCGGTGATGATGCCTACGAGTCCGTTGCCCGATATAACGTTCATATCGGGAAGGATGCCGTCCTCACTGCCCTTGTCGATGATAAATTCGTTACAGTAGCTGTTGGGCTCACGGTTGATGACCGTGGCCGCAACCTTGTCAAAATCCTGATACTGCTGATCCAGCTCGTACAGCTCCCTGTACCAGTTCAGCTCATATTTTTCCTGCGTCAGGATGCTGTTCTGCGCTTTCAGATCATCGATCTGGGTCTTCAGCTCATCGTTCTCCTCGATCAGCTTTTTGATGTCGGAAAACATCCTGAACCTGTCCGCGATCGAACCTCCGACCGTGTTGATGCCCTTTTGCATCGGGGTAACAAAATTCCCGAACGCGGTCTTTACCGGGGCGAATTTCTCCTTGTACCTGTATGACGCGAAAATGGTCACCGCGCAGGCTATGAAGAGCAGGATAAATATGTATTTGGGATTGAACTCTATTTTCTTACGGTTTCTGCGTCTTGCACTGCGGCTCATTTCTAAAAATCCTTAATCAGTCTTTGTAAGTTGCCTGCTTAAGCACATACGCAAGCGAATCGTACGCGGAGTTCTCGATGATCTTTCCGAGACCCAGCGCAACTGTATTTGCCGAATCGTTGCAGATATTGATCTTAAGCTCCGTCTCGCTGCCGAGGAGGACATCGAGATTCCTGATCTGTGAGGAACCGCCGGTCACATAGATGCCGGAATCGATGATATCCGAAGCGATTTCCGGAGGAGTATGCTCCAGAATGATCTTGACCGAATCGATTATGCTGCGCAGATGCTCTCCGATCGACTCGTAAACGAATGCGGTGTCGATCTCCTTCTCTGTGGGGAGGCCGTTTACCACGTCACGTCCGTGAACCTTGATCGTGGGGTTGTTGTTCTCCTCGGGAGCGATCGCGGTCGCCAGATTGATCTTGATGACCTCGGCCGTCTTGTTGCCGATAACGAGATTGAACTTTTTCTTAACGCTGTTGATGATGTCGTCGTCGAACTTGTTGCCGCCGATGGGGATCAGGCGCGAAAGCACGATGCCGCCGAGCGAAAGCACGGATATCTCTGTCGTATCGGCACCTATGTCGACAACCATAACGCCCGAAGCCTCACAGACGTTAAGACCCGCGCCGAGCGCGTCGGCGATCGGTCTCTCAACGATCCTTACCTTGCGGGGCTTTGCGTTCGTATTGGCGACCAGATCGACAAAAGCCTTCTTCTCAACCTCGGTGATGTCCGTGGGCGCAGTGATGATGAACTCGGCGCCGTTAAGCTTACCCTGAGTCTTTCCGATCTCATCGAAAACAAGGTTGAGCAGTGCCTGCATATTCTTTATGTCAGCGATAACGCCGTATTTAACGGGATATGTGACTTCGATGTTTGAAGGTGCCTTGCCGTACATCTCGAAGGCTTCGTCACCTATTGCGATGATGGTGGAATTGTCCTTGATCGCAAGAATATTCTTCGCATCGTAGATCACGCCGTCGTTCTTCTTGTAGATCTTCAGAGCTCTCGTTCCGAGATCGATACCGTAGACTTTTGACATTTTAACCTCTTTTCACTTTGATAAAACACCGGATTCCATCATGCTGATATAGCGGTTATCGCCGATAATGATATGATCCGCGAGCCTGATGCCAGTGACATCGCAGGCCTGCTTAAGGCGCATGGTCGAACCTATATCGGCGGAGGAAGGCGTGGGATCGCCGGACGGATGGTTATGCAGCATAACCAGATTGACCGCGCCAGCTCGAAGCGCTTCGATCAGGATCTCTCGCGGCTCGAACAGCGAAATGTTCACGCTGCCGCGAAATACGGTCCTTTCGCCGATCAGGTTCATCTTTGCGTCAAGGAAAACCGCCAGAGTCTCTTCATGCTCCAGATGCCTCAGATCCTCCATGTAGTAGGCTGCGATCTGCTGCGCTCCGCCGAACGATATCCGACGTGCCGCATCGGACTTTGCCATGCGTTTTGCCAGCTCGGCGACGCACAGTATCTGTACGGCCTTCACCCTGCCTATGCCGTGCAGCCGCATCAGTGACTGCAGATCCACATGATACAGGGAATTGATCCCTCTGCTCTCGTGCAGGTTCAGCACCCTGCATGCCAGTTCGATCGAACGCTCCTTTTCGGAGCCGCATCTGATGATAGCGGCAAGGAGCTCGGCATCGGACAGCGCAGACGCCCCGTAAGCGATGCATTTCTCGTACGGACGCTCGTTGTCGGGCAGGTCCTTGACTATAAACCGGTCGTTTTTTAAGTTTTGTTTTTTATTCATTCAGGCTCCGTTCTCTCTCTCCGGCCCGAAAATGCGGGTCTTTGACCCACACAGAAATTATTATACTACAACATTCGTAAAATGTATAATCTCAAATAAGTTTTTTATCGAGGATTTTCTGCAGCGACATCAGAATGCCGAGTTTTGCGTGATACCAGGTGAGTCCGCCCTGGAAATAAACCGCATAGGGCTCCTCTAACGGACCGTCCGCGGAAAGCTCGATCGACGAGCCCTGTACAAATGTACCCGCGGCCATGATGACATCCGACGAATATCCGGGCATCGGCGAAGGCTCGGGACGAACAAAGCTGTCTACCGGAGCGGCTGCCTGTATGCCTTCACAGAATGCGATGAGGCGCTCGGGCGTCCCGAGGGTCACCGCCTGGATGATATCGTATCTGGGCTCCGTGCCGTTGGGTATTACGGGCAGACCGAGATCCTCGTATATCCTCGCCGCGAAGATCGCGCCCTTTACGGCGCCGATCGCCACAACGGGCGCCATGAACAGGCCCTGGAATATGCTCTGGTTGATTCCGAGTGTGGCTCCGACTTCTTTGCCGAGGCCGGGGCAGGCAAGCCTTGCTGCGCATTTCTCGATGCACTTTGAGGTTCCGACGATATATCCGCCTGTGGCTACGAGTCCACCGCCGGGATTCTTGATAAGAGAACCCACGCACATATCTGCGCCGACTTCGGAGGGCTCTCTCGTCTGAACGAACTCACCGTAGCAGTTGTCGACCATGATCGTGACTTCGGGCTTGATGCCTCTGATGAACGCGATCAGTTCGCCGATACGCTCAACAGAGAGTGTGGGTCTGGTCGCATAGCCCTTTGAGCGCTGTATCGTAACGAGCGCGGTCCTTTCGTTAATGGCCTTTCTGATGCCGTCAAGATCAAAGCCGCCGTCGGGCAGCAGGTCAACCTGCGCATAGGTTACGCCGTATTCCGCAAGCGACCCCGTGGCGGGAGTAATGCCGATAACCTGCTCCAATGTATCGTAAGGCTTTCCGACGGGTGAGAGTATCTCATCTCCCGGCCTTACATTGGCGCTCAGAGCCACTGCGAGCGCGTGCGTGCCGCACATGATCTGAGGTCTTACAAGAGCGTCCTCAGTCTTGAAAACCGATGCGTAAACGGCCTCGATCGCCTCGCGGCCTGCGTCATTATAGCCGTAGCCCGTGGTTCCCGCAAAAAACGTCTCGCTGACGCCGTTATCCTGCATCGCCTTAATGACCTTTAAATGATTATACTCGGCAATCCTGTCGAGTTCCTCGAAGCGGGGCTTAAGCTCAGCCTCGTATTTCTCTCCGAGTTCGATGACTCTGTCCGAGAGTCCCATTGATCTGAGTAATTCTTTCATTTCCTTTACTCCTTTTATTTCTGCTGCAGACACCGCAGACATAGGGACAGTTCTGCCGCTATATCTGTCCTGCTGTTAAAATCACGGATATCGATAAACTCAACATCCCGCTCCCGCTTAAACCATGTCAGCTGCTTTTTCGCATAATGCCTGGTCTCACGCTTTATCGCATCGACTGCCTCTTCAAGAGACGTCCTGCCGTATATATGATCGCACATTTCCTTATACCCGATCCCCTGCATCGACTGCAGATCCTCGGTATAGCCGCGGTCTAGCAGGCCTCTGACCTCTGCCTCGAGTCCGTCTGCGATCATGATATCCACGCGTCTGTTTATCCTGTCGTAGATCGCGTCACGGTCATCCGTCAGTACGAAATATCTGAAATCATACGGCGACTCCCGCTCCGCCTGCTCTGTATTGTGTTCGGAAAGCCGTTTTCCGGTCAGTTCATAAAACTCCAGCCCGTGCAGCAGCCGTTTTGTATTGTTCGGATGAATGATCCCGGCATAGACCGGATCGACGGCTTTTAGCCGTTCAAACAGATACAGGGCGCCGTTTTTTTCAAGCTCCGCCTCAAGCCTTTTTCTGATCTCTGCCTGTTTTTCGTCGTCATACTCCGTGAAATCGACATCATAAAGCACAGCCTGTATATAAAACCCCGTGCCTCCGGCGATAATAGGTATATGCCCGCGTGAAGCTGTCTCATCGATGCATTTTTTCGCGAGTTCCTTGAAATTAAGTACCGAAAATGGCTCGTCCGGGTCGATGATGTCGATCAGATGATGGGGCACACCGCGCATCTCGCCGGGCCTGATCTTTGCCGTGCCGATATCCATGCCGCGATAAACCTGCATAGAATCGGCGGAAATGATCTCGCCGCCAATGCGCAGGGCCAGTTCAACCGACACAGCGGTTTTTCCTACCGCGGTAGGACCGTTCAGGATCACCAGGGGAGTCTTCACAATACTCTCTTAAACTTCCTTTCCAGTTCATATTTTGTCATCGAAATGATGACGGGTCTGCCATGCGGACAGTTAAAAGGATTCTGCAGGGTCAGCAGCTCCTTGATGAGCGCCTCGGCCTCATCACGCGAGATCCTCGTATTGCCCTTGACCGCCGCCTTGCAGGCGCAGGTAGCAAGTCGGTAGTTCATCGTCGCGGTCTGTCTGGCCAGTCTTACACTGTCCTCTGAGAACGTGTCTATCAGCTCATGCAGCAGGTCGACGGCGTCCATCTGATAGAGCTGCAGCGGAACCGACGAAAGCCTGTATTCCCTGCCTCCGAAGCTCTCCAGGTCAAACCCGAGCCTTGCCAGATCGTCACGGTGCTTTTCGACGATCTCGCATTCCTGCGCGGAAAGGCTCACGATCATCGCAGGACTGATGCTCTGCGAAAGTATCGCTGCCTCATTATACTGTTTTACAAGTTTTTCATAGATGGTCTTTTCATGCGCTGCGTGCTGGTCGATCATATAGAGCTTGTCCGACAGTTCGACGATCCAGTAGGTGTTGAATATCTGCCCGATCAGTTTAAAGCCGTCGTACATGCCCTTTTTGAACTCTTCTTTTGTCTCGGGCCTGATAGCCGGCGCCTCGTCTTCATTCTGTCTGTCAATGTCGGTTTCAAACACAAGCTGGGCATAAGCCGCGGATCTGCTGTCCGTATTATCGCCGCTGCCCGAATCGTCTTCACTTTCTTTATTATTGCCGGTATTCATCCCCTGCGTGATGCTGCGCGCGAAACCACTCATGTCGCCCGTTACGGCGGCTTCATCTGGAATATCCGTACCGGGCTCAATATCCTCCGTGACAAACGAAGCTTTATATCCGTTATCCACGGTCTTATCTTCTGCCAAAACCGGCTCTTGCCCGGTCTTATACCCGGAAGCAACCGGCTTCTGTTCAGGCATATCCGATGCCGGAACCGGCTTCTGTTCAGACGTATCCGGGGCCGTAACCTGCCTTTGCTCCGGCTTATCCCCGGCCGCGGCCGAACGTTGCTCCGCCCTGACCTTTTCAAACGGCTCGGGAGTGCTCTGTACGCGCTCGTCCGACATGTTCTTTGCTAGCACTTCTTTCCGGGTTTCTATCGGCGGCGTGATCGTCTTCGGTATGAACGCCACGGCCCGCAATGTATTGCAGACAGCCTGATAAACCGCATTAAATATGTCGTCGGGCTTTTCGAAGCGTACTTCCTGCTTGGTCGGATGAACGTTTACGTCCATCGTCTGCGCGGGAATCTCGAGATGCAGTGCGGTAAACGGGTATTTATGCAGCATCAGGTAGGGCGCAAATGCCTGCTCGATGGCCTTGCTGATGATATTGCTCCTGATGTAGCGGCCGTTCACGTAATAGTGCTCGAGATTGCGGTTTGAGCGGGCGACAACGGGCTTTGCGACAAATCCCGAGACCTTTATGCCGTTCTCGTCTTCATAATTAACCTCCAGCAGAGACGCAGTGATCTCGCGTCCGTATATGCCGTATATGATATCGCGGATCGAATTGCTGCCGGTCGTGAATATCACGGTACGTGAATTGTTGATAAACTTGATCGAGACCTCAGGATGCGAGATCGCGATCTTCTCGATCAGCTCATTGATGATCGATCCCTCTGTTGAAGCGGATTTAAGAAACTTGCGGCGTACGGGCACATTGCTGAACAGATTGCGTACTATGAAGGTCGTACCTTCGGGGCAGCCGACACTCTCCATGCCCTGCTCTTCGCCCCCCGAGATCAGATACCTGATACCGGTAACATCGTCCTTTCTGCGCGTGAGCAGCTCGACCTCGCTGACCGACGCGATGCTGGCGAGCGCCTCGCCCCTGAACCCCAGGCTCAGCACGTCCGCAAGGTCCGAAGCGTCCTTTATCTTACTCGTCGCATGGCGCAGGAACGCGGTCCTTACGTCATCCTCGCCGATTCCGCAGCCGTTGTCCGTTATGCGGATCAGCTCGATACCGCCGCCCTTTATCTCGCATGAAACGGCAGTCGCTCCGGCATCTATGGAATTCTCGATCAGTTCCTTGACAACAGACGCGGGCCGCTCGATAACTTCTCCGGCCGCGATCTGGTTGACCGTGTTTTTGTCAAGAACATTGATAACAGACATAATGCTCTCCTTCGATTACTCTTTTATCATTCCCTGCAGCTCGGCCAGCAGGTTGAGCGCCTCAACCGGCCTCAGCTCATCGACTTTAATGCTCTTCAGTTTATCGATGACCTCTTTATTCTCACTTCCGCCGCCGAATGCGTCAAACAGGCTCATCTGTCCCGCTTCGAGGTCGTTTTGTGCCTTCTTCGGGCTCCTTGTCTTAGCGGTAATGACATCGACATTCTCACGTATCTTGCCGTTTATGTCATTGTCGGTCAGGATATCAACTATCTCGCGGGCACGCGCAAGCACCGCCTCGGGCAGTCCCGCCAGTCGCGCGACCTGTATGCCGTAGCTGCGGTCCGCTCCGCCGCGGATTATCTTGCGCAGGAAAATGATGTCCTCTCCCTGCTCCTTGACCGCTATGCAGTAGTTATTGACACTCTCGAGCTTGTCCTCGAGTTCGGTGAGTTCATGATAATGAGTCGCGAACAGCGTCTTCGCTCCGATCTGCTTTCTGCTGCTGATGTACTCGACAACGGCCCATGCGATGCCCAGTCCGTCAAACGTCGATGTGCCGCGCCCTATCTCATCGAGGATCAGCAGGCTCTTCGCGGTAGCGTTCTTCAGGATATATGCGACTTCATTCATCTCGACCATGAACGTACTCTGGCCCGAAGCCAGATCGTCCGAAGCCCCGACACGTGTAAATATCCTGTCGACAATACCTATGTCCGCGCTCTCCGCGGGCACAAAGAAGCCGCACTGCGCCATCAGAACGATCAGCGCAGTCTGACGCATATACGTCGATTTGCCGGCCATATTGGGGCCCGTGATGATCGCTATACGCGAGTTTTTGTTGTCAAGGTATGTATCGTTGGCGACGAACGAATCCGCGCCGATAAACTGTTCGACCACAGGATGACGTCCGTTTTTGATATTGATCACACCGTCGGTATTGATCGAAGGTCTGACAAAATTATTCCTCTCCGCGACGTAAGCGATCGAGGCATAGGAATCGAGCAGCGCGATCGCCTTCGCGGTCTGCTGGATGCGGGCGATATTGGCCGCTATCTGCTCCCTGATCTGCGTGAACAGATCGTATTCGAGCGCAAACAGCCTGCTCTCGGCATTTACTATCTTATCCTCGAGTTCTTTAAGTTCAACGGTCGTATAACGCTCGGCGCCGGTCAGCGTCTGGCGTCTCGTCCAGTCCCCGGGCACGAGATCCTTAAATGAGTTCGTTACCTCCAGGCAGTATCCGAAATTCCTGCTGAATTTGACCTTGAGGTTTTTGATGCCGGTGCGGTCCCTTTCCTTTGTCTCTAAGTCCGCCAGCCAGTTCTTGCCCTCGCTCTTCGCGTTCCTCAGCGAATCTATCTCGGAATTGAAGCCGGTCTTAAATATGCCGCCCTCCTTGATCTGCACGGGCGGATCGTCGATTATCGCGTCAACGATGAGGCTCCTGATATCCTGCAGCGGATCGAGCTTTTCATATACATCGCACAGCAGCTTTGACTTAAACTGTTCGCAAAGGAGCCTGATCGCGGGCAGCATCTCGAGCGATGAAGCAAACGCTATCAGATCGCGCGGATTTGCGTTGCGGTAGCTGATCCTGCCGGCCAGTCGCTCGAGGTCGTAGATCGTATTGAGATACTCCCTGATCTCCTCGCGGTCGATATACGCGTTTTTGAGCTCCTCAACAGCGTCGAGCCTGTCCTCGATATCCTCTTTGTCCAGCATGGGCTGTTCGATAAAGGTCCTTAGCATGCGCGCGCCCATGGCGGTCTTTGTCTTATCGACAACCCAGAGCAGCGAACCCCTGCGGTTCTTCTCACGGAGAGTCTCGCACAGTTCGAGATTGCGTCTGGTGGAATTGTCGATGATCATGTATCTGCCGTTTACATAAGGCAGGATCGAAGTGATATGCTCCAGCGATATCATCTGGGTCTCATACAGGAACCTGAGTACCGCGGCAGCGGAAATAACTCCAAATTCATATCCCGAAAGCCCCAGCTTTTCTATGCTGTCGACCTTAAAATGCTCACAGAGCAGCTTTTTGCCCTCCGCTTCATCGAAGAAGCTCTCATCGAGCGATGAAATGCATATATGATCGCGCTCGCGCAGCTGATCGAGATCCACGCCGCTCATCTGCGCGGCCGCGTTGCATACGATCTCCGAAGGCGCGTAAGCGTTGATCTCATCGAGCACCCTGCCCGCCGTCCCGCACTCGGTCACATGGAAATCGCCCGTCGAAACATCAACAAACGAAAGCCCGAACACATCGCCCGTATAATACAGGGACATCAGATAATTGTTCTTCGATTCCTCGAGCGACTGCGCGGAAATATTTGTACCGGGTGTGACAATGCGGATAACTTCACGCTTAACCAGACCCTTCGCAAGCTTGGGGTCTTCCACCTGCTCGCAGATCGCGACCTTATAGCCGTTCTCCACCAGCCTGTTCATATTGTTTTCGTATGCGTGATAAGGGATCCCGCACATGGCGGCACGAAGCTCCAGCCCGCAGGCCTTTGCTGTCAGAGTGAGTTCGAGCTCTCTCGACGCGATGACGGCATCGTCAAAGAACATCTCATAAAAATCACCGAGCCTGTAGAACAGAATACAGTCCGGGTACTTCTGTTTAACCTCTATATATTGCTTAAATCCCGGAGTAACATCATCGATGTTGATCTCCGAAAGCTTAGTCAGCGACTGCTCAGGCATACTGCCAAATCCCTCCGAAATCTTTCTTCCCTAACTGATTTATTTTACCATTTCAGACCTGAGATTGCAAATGAAAGAAAGCTGCGCCCTTTCGGACGCAGCTCCCTGTAAACCCACAGATAATTTTAATCAATAAAGTTCTTTATCTTAAGCGGCGTACGGTAATTGACCGATGAGATCTTGCAGCCGCTGGCTCTTCCTGCCTCATGAATGATCTGGCCGTTTCCGATGTAGATCGCGACATGGTTGACATGTCCGGACTTATCACCGTAGAATACCAGGTCTCCGGGCTTAGCCGCAGATAACGAAACCTTCTTGCCCTTAGAGCAAGACGCAAGCTCGGTGGAGGTGCGGGGCATGTTCTTTGTGCTGATGCCTACCGCTCTGTAAACCGCAAGGCAGAAGCCTGAGCAGTCGGCACCGGTCTTTAACGAATTGCCGCCCCAGACATACTTCAGTCCGATGTGCTTCTTGGCCTCGATAACGATGGCCGCGCGAAGCGAGGACAGATTGCTCGCGGAATCAGCTCCGACTATGGATGTCATGGAAACCGCTCTTACCCAGTCATAGGCAACCGAAACGAAACGCTTGGCAATATAGCCTTCCATATCGTCCAGATAAGCCTTGACCCAGAGAGTCGTTTCATCGTCCTTATTTACAACAGTCTCTTCGATGACTACAAGAGCTTCACCGTTGGTAACTGTAGCAAGAATGTTATCATCGCTTATCGTATCGGGTGTCGAACGGAAATTAACGGTTCCGGCATTAACGGTTGCCATAAGCTTTGCAAGCTGCTCCGCCTTTTTTCTTCCCTCTTCGCCCGTGTACAGATATTCGCATGATACGTATCCCGTAACAGCACCGGATTCGATCTTTGCCCAGCTGTTGTCCTCAGTAAGTTCAAGGACGGTACACATGCCATTCTTCGGCAGGTAACCTACTACTCCGTATGAGGTACCCGCTCCGGAACGAATATTAACATAATCATTGACGTTTGCTATCGCAACATTATCCGGGATCGTGACTTCGTCAGCAAGCAATGCACCCGAAGCACCTTCATCATCATTGCCGACTCTCTCGTAGTATTTCTCTAAGAAATACGAAACTCCTCCCAGTGCTTCATCCCCCGTCAAAAAACCTGCACTGACGTATGTCGTTCCCCCCAAAAGGCATACAATAAGAGAAATTGAAAGTATTAAACTGAATTTCTTAAATCCTGTCAATCTCAAGACTGCTTACCTCCTGTTGAAAAGTCAAATATTACGTTTTTATTACAATTCCATTGACTATATTACAAGGCTGACACAATTTTGTCAAGAAAATTGAACAAAAAAACTGGATATTTTGGAAAAAATTACAACAAAATATCCAGTAGTAATATTTAAGAATTATTTTGAATCATGTATCGACTACATTATATCGGAACCAAGCTCATCTGAGAATGCTCTTTATCCTCTCGTTGATCATCTCCAGAGCCACGCTGTTCTGGCCTCCGCGCGGGATGATGACGTCGGCGTAGCGCTTCGAAGGCTCGACAAACTGATCGTGCATCGGCTTAACCGTCGTAGTGTACTGGGTGAGCACGGAATCGAGCGAGCGCCCTCTTTCCTTAACGTCGCGGAGAATTCTCCTGGCCAGTCTCTCATCGGAATCCGTATCGACAAATATCTTGATATCCATCAGGCTCCTGAGCTCCTCATTTTCGAAAACAAGGATACCCTCGACGATGATAACTCGCTTGGGCTCGACCCTGACAGTATCGTCGACCCTGTTGTGTATAGTGAAATCATATACCGGAACATCAACGGCTTTACCTGCCTTAAGGTCACGTATATCGCGGATAAGGCGGTCGGTTTCGAAAGCGTTCGGATGATCGTAATTGATCTTCGTACGCTCCTCATAGGTCATGTCATTGTGAGGCAGGTAATAATAATCGTGCGAAACGAGCTCGACGTTGCTCCCGAATACCTCTTTGATCTTCTGTGCTACGGTTGTCTTTCCGGACGCGGTGCCTCCCGCGATACCGATGATGATACAGTCACTCATGGCCAAACCTCCCGTTTATATCGTTTCCGGTCCGCTCTTCGGACCGGTATAACATCATTACCAGTCCATGGAGCCGTGCTCGGCTCTTCTTTCGCGGAGCAGAAGCTCCGAAACGGCTTCGCGCGCAGACTTGCCTTCGAAAAGGATCTTGTTCACCTGCTCAACGATAGGCATCTCTATATTATATTTTTTAGCGAGCTTTAATGCGGCCTTGGCGCAATGCACACCCTCGACCACCTGGTTTACTTCTTTCATCGCGGATTCGGTATCCATGCCCTGTCCGATCAGATTGCCGGCCTTCCAGTTGCGGCTGTGATGCGATGTGCATGTAACGAACAGATCGCCGATGCCCGACAGACCGCACAGGGTCTCGAGCTTCGCTCCCATCGCAAGTCCCAGGCGGCTTATCTCAGCCAGACCTCTCGTCATCAGGGCTGCCTTTGTATTGTCGCCAAAACCGAGTCCGTCGGACATGCCTGCCGCGAGCGCGATAACATTCTTAACGGAGCCTCCGAGCTCAACACCGATCACGTCGTCACTTGTATAAACCCTGAATGTATCGGTCATGAACATATCCTGCAAAAACTCTGCGGTAGCGCGGTCATGAGACGCGACTACAACTGTAGTGGGTATCAGACGGCTGACCTCTTCCGCATGGCTCGGGCCTGAAAGTACTGAATTATTGCCCTGCGGTATTTCCTCGTTAAGTATGTCGAGCAAAGTATAGAGCGTCGACTCTTCGATACCCTTCGCCACATTGACGATCCTCTGGCCTTCCCTGATGAAGGGGCTTACCAGATGCGCGGTCGAACGCACAAAAGGCGAAGCGACCGCAAAAACAATTAGCTCGGGATCCGATGTTTTGCAGGCGTACTCATGATCGCAGGTAAGTTTTACCGAATCCGGGAGCACAGCGCCCGGAAGGTTTTTGATATAGCTGCGGTCAGCCTCCAGAGCCTGTATCTCATTCTCCAGCTTTGACCAGAGAATAACGTCCTTGCCCTTATTGGCGAGAAGTATCGTGATCGCGGTGCCCCATGTACCGGCACCAAGTACGGTAACAGACATGTCCCATCCTCCAAATTAGCGATTATTATTCTTTATCCTTCGAAGCCGCGGCGGCATTCGGGTCCACATGCTCCCCGATCCTGTTCTCGGTGCCGTGAGCCAGCCTTACGATGTTCGAACGGTGCCTGAAAAGCGCAGACGCCGTAAACAGGAAGGTAATGGCGATAAGCCATCCGTAGTAAGGATCCGCCGACTTTGTGAGTATTACCCAGATAGGGAAAAGCATGGATACGCATATCGATCCGAGCGAAACATATTTCGAAAGATAGATCACTCCTCCGAATATGATCACGCCGGGGATCAGTATCCAGGGATCGAACGCTACAAACACGCCGCCGGTCGCGGCAATACCCTTTCCGCCTTTAAAATGCAGCCATACCGGATAGTTGTGTCCGATAACGCACATGATGCCGAAAACGAGCATCAGAAGGCTGCACTCATCGGCCCCGCGCAGGAGCACGTATTTCATGATCGTGAGCGGGATGAAGGCCTTAAGGAAATCACCGATGAACGTGATGATCCCGGCCTTTCTGCCCATTACCCTGAAGGCATTGGTCGTGCCTGCGTTGCCGCTGCCGTAGTCCCTGATATCGAGATGATTTGTTTTGCCGATGATATAACTCGTCGAAAATGTGCCGATCAGGTATCCGCTGACTATGCACAATAATATTTCGGTAGCAAGATTCATTTCAGAATAACCTCTTACTGTTCTTTTTCGCTTCTCTCGCGGATGAGTATCCTGATCGAAGTGCCCGAGAAGCCGAATGCTTCGCGTATCTTATTCTCGATGTAGCGCTGGTACGAGAAATGGAAAAGCTCCTTGTCGTTGCAGAAAATGACGAAAGTCGGGGGCTTTACCGATACCTGCGTGATGTAATAGAGCTTGAGCCTCTTGCCCTTGTCTGTGGGAGGCTGCTGGAGTGCGACCGCCTCCGCCATGATCTCGTTCAGGACGCCGGTTTTTACCCTGAGGTTCTGATTCTGTATAACTACCTCAATGGACTCGAACAGCTTGCTCACGCGCTGCCCCGTAGCCGCGGAGATGTAAAGTATCTCGGCGTAAGGGATAAAGCTCAGGGTCTGCACGATCTTGTCGCGGAAACGGTACATGGTCTTGTCATTCTTTTCGATGGCGTCCCATTTGTTGACCGCGATGATGATGCCGCGTCCCCTCTCATGCGCAATGCCGACGATCTTGGCGTCCTGCTCGGTAATCCCCTCTGTCGCGTCGATCATAAGTATGACGACATCGGCCTTTTCAACGGCGCTTACCGTGCGCACGATCATGTATTTTTCCAGTTCTTCTTTTATCTTGTTCTTGCGGCGGAGACCCGCTGTATCGACAAAAATATACTCCTTGCCCTCATGCTCGACAATGGTGTCGATCGAGTCACGGGTAGTGCCCGCAACATCCGAAACGATGCAGCGGTTCTCGCCGAGCAGCCTGTTGATCAGTGAAGATTTGCCGACATTGGGCTTGCCGACCACTGCAATCCTCGGGCGCTCATCCTCCTCGCCCTGTTCGTCCTCGGGCGGGAAATATTTTACCAGCTCGTCGAGCAGCTCACCGAAGCCCTGCTTATTGCTCGAGGAAACGGCTATAGGATCGCCGAGGCCCAGATTGTAGAACTCGTAAACATCGGCCTCGAGCTGTTTGAAATTATCGACTTTGTTGACTGTCAGGACAACGGGCTTCTGCGAACGGCGCAGCATATCCGCGACCTTGAAATCCGCATCGACGAGACCCTGTCTTACATCGACAAGGAATACGATAACGTCCGCGGTATCGATCGCGATCTCGGCCTGTTCCCTCATCGATTTCAGGATCGCATCGGAAGAATCGGGCTCGATTCCGCCCGTATCTATGATCGTAAACGACCTGTCAAGCCATGTTGCGTCGGCGTAAAGCCTGTCCCTCGTGATACCGGGGTAGTCCTTTACGATCGAGAGCTGTTCGCCCGCCAGTGCGTTGAATAAAGTGGATTTGCCGACATTAGGTCTGCCGACGATCGCCACTATCGGTTTGCTCATAAGGTACCTCTCTTTTAAAATTGCCTGTATAGTCGCTGCATAAAACGTCTATCAAAGCAGATCCACCTGATTTTACTATACGTATATTTGTTTGTAAAGCCTTTTGAAGGTCCTCCACGGTCAGGTCATCGAGCAGTACGGACTCGCCCGCGCGGAGCATCGAGGAAGGCATGATGATGTAATCTCCGAGCTGCCTGTCCTTAAGCTGCGCTAAGATGTCCTGCCCCGTTACCAGTCCCGCGACGGTGATCATGTTGCCGAAGAAATCGTTCCTGATCCCGACCACTTCGGTGACTGTTTCGGGGTATTTCGCGGTGATACGGTTCGTAAGGGTTCTCAGCACCGGCTCGATCAGCTTACCCGTGACAAAGGTAAAATGCCCCTTCATGATCCGTCCGGAATCGTCCGCAGCTATAGCCTCCTCGAATTCATCGAGCAGGCTCCTTACCATCCCGACGCCGTTTTCCATCTGGGGGAAGCCCTCGTAGAACTCCTGCGCGGGGATCTCGCGTCCCGCCTTCAGATACCATTCGTCGGACGCGTAGACGATCCTGGTGCCGTATTTATCATAATAGTATTGCTGCCATTTTTCAATCTGATCGATGACGACGGCCGACTCTTCGGGTCCGAAAGGCTCAAGTGGGCAAAGCCCCTCGCGGAACTTGGTGAGGCCTACCGGAACCACCGAAAGACTGACGAGATTCGGCAGGTATTTTTCGATATCGCCGAGCGTTCTGTCAAGCTCCGCGCCGTCGTTCCAGCCCTTGCACAGGACTATCTGGCCGTTTATCTCTATGCCTGCCTTGCAGAAGGTATCGATCTTTTTGAGAGCGTCTCCCGCAAAACGGTTGTGCAGCATTTTGCATCTGAGTTCGGGGTTGGTCGTATGTATCGAAACATTGATCGGGGACAGCCTGTAAAAGCAGATCCTCTCGACATCCTTTGCCGACATGTTAGTAAGTGTAACATAATTGCCCTGCAGGAACGAAAGCCGCGCGTCATCGTCCTTAAAATACAGCGTTTCGCGCATCCCGGGCGGCATCTGGTCGATAAAGCAGAATATGCATTTGTTCGAGCAGTGCCTGTATTCGTCCATCAGCCCCGCCTCAAACTCAAGCCCTAAGTCCTCGTCGGCGTCCTTTTCTATATCGCATTCGAACTCGTCGTCCTCCTCTGCCGAATAGACCAGCAGAGTCAGCTCCTCATCATCCGTCAGATACCTGTAATCGAACACATCCTCGATCACGGTACCGTTGATGCTGATGAGTCTGTCACCGGGCTGAATGCCGAGCTCCTCGGCGATCGAGCCGGGCTCGACCGACTTTATCAAATGACCTTTTTCTTTTTTCATATCCCAAAACCTCAAAAACTATTTACGGATGACTATAAATCCCGCCATCGCGCCTCTGGCTGTACCTGTCCTCCTGTGCGAATAGAACAGCTCCTCCATACCGAAAGTGCAGAGCCCGCTGATATGGATGTTTCCTTCGTCGAGGCCCGCGGCGATCAGGTTGCGCCTGTTCGCCTCCCACAGGTCGAGCTGGTACTTGCCCTCACGTTTCCCGGCTTTGACGATCGCGGAATCTGCGGTTACGTCAATGCCGTATTTTTCTATAAATGGACCGGCCACATCAATGCCGACCTCATAATTGTCCATGCAGATCGAAGGTCCGATAAAAGCGCATGTACGCGCGGGATCAGTGCCGTATGTATCTGCCATCAGCCTTACCGCCTTTTCAGCGATCGAGTTAAGCGTGCCCTTCCAGCCCGAATGGCACATCCCAACGGCATGATGTTCGGGATCGATCAGGTATACGGACGGACAGTCCGCTCCGTAGCTGATCAGCACGGTATCGCGCGATATCGTGATCTGCCCGTCGATCGGAACGTTAAGGCACGGCGGCGTACCCATGGCTCTTTCATGCTCGTCCACGGCTCTCAGCTCAGTGGTATGCTGCTGATTGGGGAATACGATGCAGTCGGGATCGAAGCCTGCCAGATCGCCCAGATAATGCCAGTTTTTCCAGACAACTTCATCCGAATCCCCGCGTCCGAAACCAAGGTTCAGGCCGCCAAACATCCCGCTCCCGTCACCGCCTATGCGTGTCGAGAAACCGGCACTCAGCCAGTCAAACGACTCCAGCGGCAGAAAGCTTATATATGCCGCGTGATCGTTTCCGATCAGCGTTGAAATATCATTGATCTTCTTTTTCAAGTTCACTCCGTCCGCCGTCAGTATGCGGCGTCAAATGCATTTTTGATGACATAGATCTCGTCTTCGAGCATCGAGACCACGTCGAATCTGCAGGGCGTATCCTCCGCGTATCCGGCCATGTTCATGTAATACAGCGCCGATCTGGCTATCCTGCCGGCCTTGCGCGGGTCCACGGCCTCCTCCGGGTATCCGCTCGAGATGTTGGACCGGTATTTGACCTCGATGAAGCAGAGGTAATCCCCGTCCTTTGCGATAATATCTATCTCTCCCGCGTTGCAGTAGAAATTCGTGGTCAGCACTCTGTATCCCTGCGCGGTGAGGTACTTTACCGCCCTGTCTTCCTGTTCTTTTCCTATCTTTCGCTTGTTCAATTATTACTGCTCTTTCTTCGGGGCTGACATCTTTTCCTTTACCGAATCGATCCTGTCGACATACATGAGCACCTGAATTACAACCTCATAAAGCTCGGGCGGAATGTACTCTCCGAAATCCAGTTCGGAAAGCGTCTTTGCGAGCTTGGGGTCACGGTGTATGGGTATGTCGTTTTCCTTAGCGCCTTCGATGATCTTTTCCGCCACATGTCCCTGACCGGTGGCAAGTATCTTCGGTGCCTCGTCGCCGGGCTCAAATCCGAGCGCAACGGCGGTTTTGCGTTTCTTGTCGGTAAAATCTCTCATAATACAAAATTCTTGATAAACGTACGTCTGTGTATCGGACAGGGTCCGTATTTTTTCAGCGCGTCGATATGTACTGCGGTACCATATCCTTTGTTGCCCGCGAAATCATACTCCGGATACTCCTTCGCGTATTCGCACATGACGCGGTCCCTCGTAACCTTGGCTATGATGCTCGCCGCCGCGATCGAAACGCTGCGGGCATCGCCTTTTATGATGCCGACCTGACGGATATTCACATCTGGGATATGCTCCGCGTCCACGAGCAGCATATCGGGCTGTACGGAAAGCGCGCCTACAGCCATCCTCATGGCCTCAAGCGTCGCCTGTTTGATGTTTATCTCGTCGATCCTCTTCCACGATGCCTGCCCGATGCCCACCGCGACAGCCTTTTCCATGATCTCGTCGTAGAGCTCCTCGCGCTTTTTCTCGGAGAGCTTTTTGGAATCGTTCAGATACAGTATTTCCTTATCTTTGGGAAGTATGACGGCTGCAGCGTAAACCGGACCTGCCAGAGGTCCGCGCCCGACCTCATCGATGCCGCAGATAAACTCACAGTCCGCGTATTTGTACTCGAACTCCTTCATCGTCTCAATCCTGGCACGCTCCGCCTCGAGCTTTGCGAGACGCTTTAATTCCCTCTGTTCCTCAGCCTTAGTCATAGATCGGCCACCTTTTCCAATGTGATATTTCCGAGCTTGCAGCTGCGCAGATCGTCGATCACGAGCCTGGCAGCCTTCTCGGTGTCGGGTTCGCCGCCCTTTTTGAGGCATGAGCGTACTGCTGCTATCCTGCCGAGTATCCCGAAATTGTCCTCCATGGCTTCAAGGCCCTCGCCGTATCTCTGATCTATCGTGCCGGGGTACTCTTTTTTTAGTATCCCGATCAGCTCGCAGACCATCTCCTCGGGGAAAAGAATCTCATCATTGATGGAGCCGATAAACGCGATCTTAAGGCCGATGCTGCGGTCCTCGAACTTCGGCCAGAGTATGCCGGGCGTGTCCAAGAGCTCGATATCCTTATTCAGCCTGATCCACTGCTTTCCCTTGGTGACGCCGGGCTTATTGCCTGTTTTTGCCGCGCCCTTGCCGACCATCGAATTGATGAATGTGGACTTTCCCGAGTTCGGTATACCAGCGATCATCGCACGGATTGGACGATTTAAGATGCCCTTTTTCCTGTCCTTTTCGATTTTCTCGGCGCATGCCTTGCGGATCAGCTCGACTACATCCTTCATGCCCTTTCCGCTGCGCGAATCGACCGCGCTCACAAAAAATCCCTTGTTCTCGTAATACTTTTTCCACTCGTCGGTCTTTGCCTTATCGGCCAGATCCGCTTTGTTCAGGATGATAATGCGGTATTTGTTCTCAGCCATCCGGTCGATGTCGGGATTCTTGCTGCTGAAGGGTATCCTCGCGTCCAGGATCTCAACCACCGCGTCGATAATTTTTAAGTCCTCCTGCATCTGCCGCTTTGCCTTTGACATATGCCCGGGGTACCAGTTTATAACATTGGGGCTGTCGCTCATCTTTGCCTCCGCTTATTTATCGGTGCTTTTGCCGTCGTCACTGCCGCTGCTGTTATCCGCATCTTCCTCAGCATCATCGGCCGTCTCTTCCTTATCACGCTTCAGATTCAGCTTGCTGATCAGTCCGAACCTGTTGATCCTCAGCCACGCTTTTCCGATGATCTCATCGGAGAATACGTTGCCGACATTGAAATATCTGCTGTCCTCGCTGTTGTTGCGGTTATCGCCGAGAACAAAGTATTCATCCTCATCGAGCACCATCTCATCGCCCGCCAGACCCGGAAGCATTATATCCTCGACATTGGCTTCGTCTTCGAGCAAAACACCGTCTATGTATATCTTTCCGCCGGTGATCAGCACTCTCTCGCCCGGCAGTCCGATGATCCTCTTGATGCTGTAATAGCTGTGCTCCTTGCCGTCCTTTTTAAATACTATTACATCGAACCGTTCGGGTGATTTGATGCGGTACAGCAGCTTATTGATCAGTATCGTATCTCCCGAAGAAAGCGTGGCCTCCATCGAATCTCCGACCATATTCGTCTTTTCCAGGGCATATGTCGTAATGGCCCAGGCCAGCGTGATCGCCGCCCCGAGCGCCAAAACCCAGCCGAAGAACTTTTTGAAGAACTTTTTCCGTTTCTCTATCCGTTCGGCCCGGTCAAAATCGTAATCAAGGCTCATAAATGAGTAAATCCTCGCAAATCATTTTTATTCATACACTATAATTTTACTATCAGCGTGTGGAATAGGCAAATAAAAATTTAAGGGACCGTACGAATACGGTCCCTTGCAGACTACGTAAAAAATTAACGGATAACTTCCTTAACCTTAGCAGCCTTTCCTGTTCTCTGGCGAAGGTAGTTAAGCTTTGCACGTCTTACCTTACCATGTCTGATAACCTCAACCTTAGCAACAACGGGTGAATGTAAAGGCCAGGTCTTCTCAACGCCTACACCGTCCGAAATCTTTCTAACGGTGAATGTCTCTCTTGCGCCGCCGTTCTGTCTCTTGGTAACGATTCCCTCAAATACCTGCTGTCTCTCACGGTTACCTTCTTTAACCAGTGAAGAAACTCTTACGGTGTCACCAACGCTGAACTCGGGTACGGTCTCTTTAAGCTGAGCATTCTCAATGTTTTTGATAATATCGTTCATATGAACCTCCTTAATATATGCTGTTCATCCTACCTTGCGTTACCCGTTGTCTATCGGCTCGGTACAGCGGAACACCATTACTCACGATGAATTATAATACCATAGCATTAAAGAGAAAGCAAGCATTTTTTATCAGTTCGCATCAAAAAGATACGATCCCTGTTGCGACCTTTTCCCTGAAGCGCTCGTCATGCTCAACCAGCAGCATCGTAGGCTCAAATTCAAGTATCAGCTTCTCGATCTGCATGCGTGAAAAAACGTCGATATAATTGAGCGGCTCATCCCAGATATACAGATGCGCGGGGGTTAAGAGGCTCGCCGCGATCAGGACTTTTTTCTTCTGTCCTTCGGAAAAATCCTCCATATCCTTTACGAACTGCGCTCTCCCGAAATCGAGCTGCCTGAGTATCGCCAGAAAAACGCTGTACTGCAGTCCGTGCTTCTCGCAGAAATCCTGCAGCGAACCACTTAAAAATGAAGTGTCCTGATTGATATAGGATATCACGAGACCCGACGAAACATCTAGGGTGCCGCCGATGACCGGTCCAGACCCGGTATCTGTAAATCCATTCCCTACAAACGACTGCCGCATCGCGGGCGTATTCATCCCTCCGTCCGCGAGTTTCTGCAGTATAGCCTTTATTATGCTCGATTTGCCGCAGCCGTTCTCTCCCGCGAGGAATAATCTGTCTCCGCGTTTGATCCTGAACCGCATCCCGGTAAACAGCTCACGATCCGCGCCTTCATACCGAAGGGACAGATCCCTTGCCTCTACCAGCACCTCCTTGTGATAGCGCATCGGCATCAGCTTCAGATCGTTGACCGTTTCGATATCCTGCAGCAGGCCTTCTTTTTCCTCTATCTCGCGGTCGATCCTTTTTTCAAAGGCCTTCACGCGGGTCTGCATTTTCTTTGTCTTCGAGCCGATATAGGCGCGTGTGTCCATGTAACGGTCATGCTCTTTTACAGGATCGAATCCTATCTTTGAGCCTTCGCTCTTGTCCGCCCATCTGCCGACTCTGTCGGCCGCGGCTTTCAGCTTGCCGATCTCCTTCAGATGCTTTTCGTTCTCCGCCTTCGCGAAGGCGTCGCTTTTTTCCTTATTCTCCCACCATGACGTAAAATTGCCTGCCTGTACCTCAACGGTCTTGCGGTTCAGGACCAGCACGTGGTCACAGACCGCATCCAGCAGATCGCGGTCATGCGATACCAGGATAAAGCCTTTTTTCGAATTCAGGTACCTCTTTACCGCCCGTCGTGCGTCGGTATCCAGATGGTTTGTCGGCTCGTCGATCAGCAGGAATTCGTTCTCTCCTGCGAAAAGCACCGCCAGCATCACCTGAGTGCGCTCTCCGTGGCTGAGCGTCCCAAACGGCCTGTACATTAACTCCGGATCGAGCCCTATCTGATTGATCTGCATCAGTATCTGCCAGCTTTCGGCATGCGGTTTCCAGAACACCGCCAGCTCATCCGCCGTATTTTTCAGCTGCTCCGGGCTGATTTCATACGGAAAATAGTCAAAACCTGTCCCTGCCGAGATACTGCCTTTGTATTCATATCTGCCGAGCAGAAGGTTCAGCAATGTCGTTTTGCCTTTGCCATTCCTGCCTATCATGCCCAGTTTCCAGTCACTGTCAATATTAAACGATACATTTTCCAGAACGGTATCCGAACTGCCGTCATAGGAAAATGTAAGGTCACTTACCCTTATCTGTGCCATATATATCATCTCCCTTTGCACAAAAAAATGCTTTCCCGAAAGCGGAAAAGCAGTCAATAAACCGATATACAGGCGCAAAAACGCGCGAACAGACTATGTTTGCGCAGCCATATACTGACAGGTCTTATGAATACTTCGATCCGCTTTCGGCATACACAAACAAGCCCCCTTAAGGAGCATCAACCGTCTGTAATTGCCGTCAACTTATCGAATATTCATCGGATCACTCTCGCACAGCGTGCGCCTTTCTATAAAATATCAGAGCAGACTTAAAAGCCAGATCCTTTATCCGCTCACTGCCAATATTTTATCATTACATCGGCGCCCGGTCAATACTTACCGCGTCCGATATGGTCATAATCATTCCCAAATACCGGGCCGAATCGATAAAGCACGCACAGAATAATGACAAACCCGCTCCGATATGGTAAAATATCTTAAATAATAACAGCAAATATAATCATATTTCACATAAACAGCCCAAGCGGAGGTGTCCCAATGAGTGATCTTAACATGCTCGAGCAGATCAACCAGAAATCATGCGTTATCGCAGTCAGGAACGCAATAGATCCCGATCTCCGTGATTTTACGATTGAAGCGGCAAACAGGGCATATCTCGAATCCGTAGGCAGACAGGATGAGACCTTTGTCCCCGGCCGTACATATAAATACTACATCAAAGAGGATCCTAATTTCGAGACCTTTTGTCTCAAATGCATTTCCACGCAGAAAACCCAGCATCAGTATATAAACGCGGAGCTGTACAATGCATGGCTGGATCTGTATGCCATTCCGCTGAAATCCGAAGTGGATGATATCGATTATATCCTTTTTACACACGAGATGACACCCAAGCCCGAGTCCGACAAGCTTCTTGACATCTCGCCCAAGACAGCGTCCGAGGTCCTCAAGACCTGCATCCAGCTGCGCAAAACCGACGATTTCCAGGCTGCGATGAATTCGATCATCAGGGATATCCGCAAAATGTGCGAATCCAGCGCCTGCAGCATACTGCTGACCGATTTCGAGGCACGGAAATGCTCCATTCTCTGCGTTTCCCACGACAATTCCTTTGCGATGGGCGACAATGACATAGTATTCATGGACGAGTTCTTTGAAGTTGCCGAGACCTGGCGCGACCTGATGGGCGGCAGCAACTGTTATATCATCGCAAATGAGCGTGACATGAAGACAGTCGAACAAAAGGACCCCAAATGGGCAGAGTCCATGAAAACATCCGGTATCTACAATGTTGTCCTCTATCCCCTGCGACTTAAGAATAAGATACTCGGCTACATCTGGGCCACAAATTTCAATCCCGACAGGATAGGCCTGATCAAGGAAGTCATGGAGCTGAACGCCTTTATCCTGGCCGCAGAGATCGCCAACCACCAGATGTACGAAAAGATGGAGCGCATGAGCCGTTTCGACATGCTGACCGGTGTATTTAACCGCAACGAGATGAACAACCGTATCGCTGATTTCACCTCCGGCAGCACCTCGTTCGAAGATGATTTCGGTGTTGTATTTGTCGATGTAAACGGCCTGAAGACCGTTAACGACGTAAAGGGACACGATGCCGGCGACGAACTGATAAAGGCTGTTGCCAGCCGTCTCAGTGACTTATTTGCCGGCTATGAGATATACCGTGCCGGCGGCGATGAGTTCATGGTGCTCGCCGAGGGATGTCCCAAGGACAGATTCAATGAGATCGTAGCGGAGCTTCGCAAACAGGAGGATGAGAATACCGACATTCATTTTGCCGTAGGCAGTTTTTACGATGAACTCGATCACGATCTCAATTACGCGATCCATGCCGCCGATGCCAGTATGTACGCCGATAAGTCCGCATTCTACAGGAACCATCCCGAGTTCAGCAGACGTACCGAATGATGCGGCCAACGATCGGGAATGATCATCACTTTCAAACAACAGAATCCGGGCAGTCAGCCGACCGCCCGGATTTTCTCTTTTCTATTCCGATCTTTTCTGTCCTGTTTCGATCTGCTCAGATCCGATCTTTTCTTCTCTGTGCAGGTCTTTCCGGCTTTGTCATCATCCCTGTCTCAGTTCCAGGGCAGCTCATCCAGCGTGATCACATACTCGGAATTATAAGTTTTGTTCAGTATCTCGTCCGAAGTGTATTTCTCGTTCGTATCCATGCCTTCGAACAGGAAATCACCGTTCCAGACATTGAACCACAGCCACCATACGTTATCCCTGCAGCAAAGCTCGGGATCCATTATGACACCGTTTTCCGAAAGCGTCGTAAGCTTCGGTGTGTCGGGATAATCGAGCACCGTGCGGAACTTTGCCGACTGCGAGCTGTAATCATAGGCCTCGGCGTAAATGTCCTCTCCTACGATATCCACATACTCATCGCCCGGATACCAGCTCTTGTCCTGCGCGTTCCAAACCCATATCAGATTGTCGAGCCCGTGCACATAGGTCATGCGGTTAAACATCAGCTTCCAGAGCCAGATGTAGTCATCGGCGCCCGTCGCGCCCCACCAGAACCAGCCTCCGCTCGCCTCGTGCAGAGGTCTCCAGAGGATCGGTATTCCTGCGTCCCTTAATGATTTCAGATGGAACGATATCACATCTATGTCGGAGATCAGCTTGTACTGTTTTTCGGTCAGCTCTCCGTTCTGGTATTTTGTCTTAAGATCGGCCGCGCTGACAAGCGACAGATCTTCCGCCGTCCTCGCATCGGGTATCCTGAAATCCGAATCACTCGTATAAAACGAATTCTTGCCGACAGGTCCGTGCCAGTGCCATGAGAACGAGACGATACCGCCCTTTGCGGCCCATGACTTTGCCTGCGAGATCTCGCTCATGTTGCTGTATCCCGAATTGGGCGAACAGAATATCATGTCAAAGCCTCTGACTGCCGGGTATTTGCCGGTAGCCTTATATATGCCCTCGACCTCGGTCGAGCTGTTATGCGCGCAGTACTGCCCCGCCAGCGTATAATTGCCGTAAATGCTGACCAGATACTCCATGAGTTTTGCTGCGTCATCGTTCGCGTTGGGATTCGCGAGCTTAGAAGATACTCCGTTATAGGTGTCGGGCGATACGACGCTTCCGGTCTCTACGGTGATGCTGTCGAGGTCAAACCAACCCCAGGACTCCTGAACTCCGAACTCCGCGGGCCCGGCATCGAGATATACCGAATAGGCAGTCAGATCGACGAATTCCTTTGATTTATCGCCGTCGCAGACGATCTCGCATACGCTGTCGCCGTTAACGGTCAGATAGTTTATCTTGTACTGATCCGCAGCGGCTCTCACCGTAATGTCATAAAACTGCGCATAAGGGATCTCTACGGTCACAGCGAGCTTATTCCCGGGCGCCTGGTTAAAATTTGTCACGTAGCCGCTGCCGTTATAGCCCTTACGTGAATTGCCGATAGTCAGTTTCCCTTCGAGCACTCCGTCCTCAGCCTCGACCGTGATGCTGAAAGGCTGCGCCTCGTATGATACCTCACGCGTCTGCTTCGAATAGGTCAGTTCGCGCGCAGGTACCGCAGGCGAAGCGTTTCCGCCGTCATCCGCTGTGTTGGTGTTATCCGCCCCGTTGTCTGTTGTTTGACCGGCAGCGCCGCCGTTATCAGCAATACCCGTAACGATGCCGTCACCGGTGACCGCCGTGCCGCCGTCTCCTGCGTTGCCGCCTTTACCGCAGGCTGTAAGGATCAACACAGCCGCAAGCAATATTGCAATTAATCGTTTCATAATCCTCCTTTATCTGCCGGATCGTATTTTTGACAAAACACCGTTCCCATCCTCACGCATTAAGGATATTTCTGATGATCTCCCTGTCTTCCTCGGAAAACAGGTCATTGTCTTTGATATATTTTAACAGCGCTCTCCTGCGAAGCTTCTCAAGAATAAAACCTTCGAGCATGTCCGGACGATACTCATGAGTCCTCAGCAGGCTCATGGCCAGGCGCCACAGATCGATATTCGCATGATGCCCGGAGAGCAGGACTTCCGGCACCTTAGCTCCCTTAAAATCCTCGGGCCTGGTGTACTGGGGGTACTCGAGCAGGCCGTTTTCAAAACTCTCCTCGCCCGCCGATTCGTCGTTATTCAGCACCCCCGGGATCAGGCGCGAAACAGCGTCCATTACGGCGAGAGCAGGCAGTTCACCACCTGTCAGCACAAAGTCTCCGAGCGATATGTAATCGTCAACCTCTGCGGTAAGAGCGCGTTCATCGATGCCCTCATAGTGTCCGCACAGGAATATCAGGCTCTCCTCACGTGCCAGCTCCTTTGCTATCTCCTGAGTAAAAGGTCTGCCGATCGGACTCAGATAGATGAGCCGGCTCTTTTTATCAGGATGCAATCCTTTGGCGCGCTCACAGGCGCTCATGACAGGGCCCGGCTCCATGACCATGCCGGCACCTCCGCCGTACGGATAATCGTCCACCCGGTTATGCTTGTTCTCGGAAAAATCCCGGATATCTATCACATCGAGGCCTATCACGCCGCTCTCGGTCGCGCGCCCCAAAATGCTCGAAGACATGTAGCTCTTTATGATATCCGGGAACAGCGTCAGAACCGTAAACGATAATTGTTCAGCCATCCGCCATACTCCTTTCATACGAATCAGTCTGCATAAACAGCAGCTTACAGCTCCTCCAGCCCAGGCAGCAGGTGTGCCCTGATATACCCGCCCGCAGGATTCTTCTCAAGTATGCAGTCCTTTATCGACGGTATCAGCAGTTCCTTACCGTCGGGCTTTTTAACCTGAAATACATCGTTCGCGCCGGTCTGGAGCACATCCTCAACGACTCCGAGTTCAGTCCCTGCCTCGTCTATGACTTTAAGTCCGACAAGATCGCAGATAAAGAATTCACCTTCCGCTAACGGCACGGCATCCGCTCTGTCGATCAGAAGGTCGCACTGTCTCAGTCCCTCGACGATATTACGGTCGTCAATATCCTTAAAATGCAAAATAACCATGTTCTTAAAGAATTTGACACTGTCTATCTCCACTTCTTTAAGGACGCCCTTTTTATCTATATAGCATTTTTTCAGCTGTTTAAACCTTTCTGCATCATCAGTGGTAGGAAAAACATTTACCTCTCCGTGTACTCCGTGAGGCGAAGTTATCATGCCCACTCTTAATCTTTCTTCCATTCGATAATCCCTTCCCGGACAATAAAAGTCTTTTTACGCTTTGTCCGTTACGACTATAATACCATTTATCTGAGGTTAATGCAAAAAGCAAAAAATAAGGAGACCTCATATTACGAGGCCTCCCGCTTATTGCCCTGATATTCGGTTTTAAAACAACCGGTCAAACACTCTATCTGACCTTGATCTTTATCGTTTTTTCAACACCGGACTGTCCTTCGGCCGCTTCTACAGATACCTTTATCTTATAGGTTCCCTTGGATGCGCCCTTCTTGAAAATGACTTTTCCGTCACTGCTTACAGAAACATATTTCTTCAGCTTTTCGGATGATGCATTTTGGAAGGTTACCTTGCCTTTGTTTCCGGTTACGGTGATGCTGATCGTTACAGCCTTCTTTTTGACCGAAGACTTTTTGATCGAAGTTTTGGAAGCCTTTATTGAAATCTTGATATTCTGTCCGGCTTTGTCATTATCCCCGGTGATCTTTTCCGTATCGTTACCGCCCTTGCTCCAATGAGCGTAAAGCGTCACATCACCGGTGAGATTTACGTTCCTGTAAGCTGTGATCCTGTTGCCGCCTTCCGCGGCAGTATACCACCCCTCAAAGGTGTATCCGCTGCGAACAGGGATTGGAAGGATCCCGTAATAAGCATTATTTGATACTTTTTTCGATGAAACCGAACTCTTGCCGCCATTGGCATCAAATCTGACGTTATAGTACCTGATCTTATCTGCAAGATTCCAGTCGGGGCCATAGATCAGATCAACATGTCCGTTTGTGTCGTAATTATAATCAAGACATCTTCCGGTCTTTTTCTCAATTCTCCAGGTATCAGTTACAACAGCCTGACTATGATTACCGTCAACTGAATGAACGACGACATTGTTTTCGCTGTCTTCTATCGACTCGACCATGATCACATGATCCTTGTTACCGTCGGCAATGAACATGATCACATCGCCGGGCTTTAACCTGTAGCTGCCGCCCGCATATACTGTATCTGACCATTTATGCTTATTATCATACTCGTTCTCTGACGAAGTAAGGCTGTAGAGCTCATCGGGAACACCGGCCATCGCGTAGCACCAGTCAACGAACTCGCCGCACCACATTGTTCCGGGATCGCCGTAGAAATAATTGTATTCCGCAAAATCCTTGCTGCCCTTTGAGTTGTTTCCGTGCTGCTCGTCAAATGTATTACCCTCGTGGTAACCGATCTGTGAGCGTGCGATTGAAATGATATCCTTTGCATAATCACCGGTCAGTTTGAGTTCGTGGACCGCAGTATACCACTTGCTCGTCTTGTATGAAGGCGAGAAATCCTTGCGGAGGAAATAACACTGTGTAAAAGGATAATCTCCGAGACTGATACCCAGTTCACCGAACTCGTGCATAAAATCGATCGACTTTTTGCCGACACTTACATTCTCAAGGTTTATGCAGTATCTGAATGAATAATTTCCGAGTGACTTAATTGTAGTCGGGAAATGGACCGTTTCAAGTTTGTTGTCGAAACGACCTGTTCCCTGTCCGAGGGTTGCAAAGCCTTCTCCGAAATAAACCGACTTTAACGCGGGGCAATTCTGAAGTGACCAGTCACCGAGTGTTTTACCTGACTTGCCGTCTTCAAATACTACTTCTTCAAGATAATCGCTATAGCTGAAGGTACTGTTTCCGATAGAGGAAACACTTCCCGGGATAACGATTTTTTTAACTTTCAGACCTCTGAAGTTACCATCACCGATAATCTCAATACCTTCGGGAAGAGTCAGTTCCGTAACATTTTCTCTGTACTGGATCGCCCAATCGGCGATCGATCGAACTTTCACGCCGTTTATCGTTGCAGGAATATTGATCTTTGTGAGATTATTGCCATATACCTGAACGATCATGCCAAGATCGGGATTGAACGAGATCGTACCATTCACCCCATCTACCTGAACACGGTCAACATCGCTGTATTTTCCAATCTCTTTGCCGTTTAAGGTATAGTAGTCTCCCGCTTTTACTTTCACAATGTCGGGACTTACAGAAACGATCAGGCACGCTGCCACAAAAACAGCCACAAATCTGATAAACTTCCCCAGTCTGCTCATCGCATGTAAACCTCCCTGGATTAAATCTGAATAAATGATACTACATGTATCATTACATTAAATCCCCCACAAGAGTATAAAAAAAAGAGCTTCACCGACTGAGTGAGCTCTATGATTCACATTGACAAAGGGGATGGAAGAACCATCCCCATAAACATCATATGATGTCCACTACAACTTTCTTATCATCCTTTGTAGCAGCAGCTTTTACAACGGTACGTATGGACTTTGCGATACGGCCCTGTTTTCCAATGACCTTTCCCATATCCTCCGGTGCGACTTTAAGCTCGATTACAAGGGCCTTTTCGGTTTCCTTCTCGGTAACCTCAACCTGCTCCGGATGATCGACCAGTGATGTAGCAATAATCCTGACTAATTCCTTCACTACCAATCACCTCACAATTATTTTACGATACCGGCCTTCTTGAAAAGCTTTCCTACGATGTCAGTAGGCTGAGCACCGTTAGCGAGCCACTTCTTGGCTGCCTCCTCGTCAATCTTGAACTGACTGGGCTCCTTGTTGGGATCATAAGTTCCGATCTCCTCGATGAAACGACCGTCACGGGGAGAATTGCTGTCTGCAACGATAATTCTGTAGAAAGGATTCTTCTTAGCACCCATTCTGCGAAGTCTAATCTTTACCATTTCTTTCACCTCCTTAGTATTATTAAGTAATATATCCATAAATGAAGTTTAGTTAAGCATTACATCAGAACTTCATATTAAATGGCATTTTGAACTTGCCCTTCTTGCCCTTGCCTCCGAACATTCCGGACATCTGCTTCATCATCTTGCGGGTCTCGCCGAACTGCTTAACCATGCGGTTAACATCGGCAATGTCAACGCCCGCGCCCTTCGCGATGCGGTTCTTGCGCGAAGGATTGAGGATGTCGGGATTGGCCCGCTCCTCCTTTGTCATGGAGTTGATGATCGTCTCCATCTGTTTCATGCCGTCCTCACCGGCCGCCAGATCGACATTTTTAAGGTTCATGCCGCCGATCCCCATGCCGGGAAGCATCTCCATGATCTTGCCCAGACCGCCCATGTTGCGCATGTTCTTGATCTGTTCAAGGTAATCGTTGAAATCGAACTCGGCCTTGCGGATCTTTTTCTCAAGCTCGCGGGCCTGCTCTTCGTTGTAATTGGCTTCGGCCTTATCGATGAGCGTTAAGATATCGCCCATGCCGAGGATACGCGATGCCATGCGGTCCGGATAGAACTGCTCGACATCATCCATCTTTTCGCCGGTACCGATGTAGAGGATCGGCTTTCCGGTAACCTGCTTGATTGAAAGCGCCGCACCGCCTCGGGTATCGCCGTCAAGCTTTGTAAGTATAACGCCCGTGATCTCCAGCTTTGCGTTGAATGTCTCGGCTACGTTTACCGCGTCCTGACCGGTCATGGAGTCAACCGTGAGGATAGTATGGTCGATGCCCACATTCTCCTTAACCGTGATCAGCTCCTCCATCATCTCCTCGTCGATATGGAGACGTCCGGCGGTATCTATGATAACAACATTCTCGTTATTGGACCTGGCATGCTCGAGCGCGGCCTTGACGATATCGACCGGCGCGTGATCCGTGCCCATCTGGAAGAAATCAACGCCGACCTTACCCGCATTGATGCGCAGCTGTTCGATAGCCGCGGGTCTGTAAATATCGCAGGCAACAAGCAGCGGCTTGCGTCCCTTTGATTTGAACTTGCCGGCGAGCTTGGCCGCCATCGTGGTCTTACCTGCGCCCTGGAGACCGCACATCATGATCGTGGTGATCTCATTGCCGGGCTTTAAGGTTATCTCGGTCGTCTCATCGCCCATGAGCCTCGTGAGCTCTTCGTTAACGATCTTTATGACCATCTGTCCGGGCGTCAGCGACTTTAAAACGTCCTGTCCGACCGCTCTTTCCTGAACACTCGAAACAAAAGTCTTAACTACTTTAAAGTTGACATCGGCCTCGAGGAGAGCCATCTTGACCTCTCTCATCGCCGATTTTACGTCATCTTCGGTAAGGCGCCCTTTATTACGCAAATTGCGAAAGACATTTTGGAGCTTCTCGCTCAAACTGTCAAATGCCATCTGTAATCTCCTATAAAAAACTCAAGTCTAACCTTCAAGGGTATCCTTAGCCTTACGGACCAGCGAAAGAAGCTTATCGGAATCCATATTCCCGACCGAGATCATCCTCTCAATGCTGTCGAGCACCGAATCGGTCTCATCGAACCGGGCAAGAAGCCCGAGCCTCTGCTCATAATCGCGAAGCTTTGCGGAGCACCGCATAACGGTATCGCGAACGCCCTGTCTGCTGATGTCCACTTCCTCGGCGATCTCGGCAAGCGAATAGTTGTTGAGGACATAATCCTCAAAAACCACGCGGTTATTATCCGAGAGCAGGCCGCCGTAAACATCGTAGAGCCTTGAAAGTTCTATTATTTCTTTAATCCTGTCGTCAGCATCCTGACTCATGCGTTCTCACCCCGCTGTAAAGCAATTTTCTTTACAGGTGATGATTATACAGATATAAAATGCTTTTGTCAACGGCTTTTTCTAATTATTCTTTATCTTTTTCCCCGGTATCAAAAAGCGCGTTAACAAAGGCCTTCGGATCAAATTTCTGCAAATCGTCGATATGCTCTCCGACGCCTATGTACTTGACCGGGATCGAGAGTTCCTTCTGTATCGCTACCGCGATGCCGCCCTTAGCCGTACCGTCGAGCTTTGTGATGATGATGCCGGTGATATCCGCAACCTCGCAGAACTGCTTCGCCTGTGCGAGCGCGTTCTGTCCGGTGGTTCCGTCGAGCACGATCAATGTCTCCCTGAATGCCTCGGGATACTCTCTGTCAATGATCTTGTTGATCTTGCGGAGCTCCTCCATAAGGTTCTTTTTGTTATGGAGACGGCCCGCCGTATCACATAGCAGCACATCCGCGCGTCTGGACTTAGCTGCGGTAACCGCGTCAAATACAACGGCTGCCGGGTCCGAACCCTCGCTCTGCGAGATCAGCTCGACTCCCGCCCTGTTGGTCCACTCGGCGAGCTGGTCGATCGCGCCGGCCCTGAAGGTATCCGCGGCGGCAACGAGTACACGCTTGCCCTCGCTCTTTAACTGGCCGGCGAGCTTGCCGATCGATGTGGTCTTTCCTACGCCGTTTACGCCGATAACGAGCACAACGGAGTTTTTCTTTTCAAAATCATACGCGTCATCGGGAACATGCATCTGATCGGCGATGCTGTCCATAAGGAGCTGTCTGCAGTCCTCGGGATTCTTGATCTTCTGTTCTTTTACCTTGGCCCTCAGATCGTCCATGATATCCATGGTAGCGTTGATTCCGATATCGGCCATGATCAGCGTCTCTTCGAGCTCATCGTAAAACTCGTCGTCTATCGACGAAAACGCGCTGAAAATGCTGTTAAGACCGTTTGAAATGCTGTTTCTTGTCTTTGCGAGGCCTGCGGCAAGTCTGCCGAAAAAGCCCTTTTTTTCTTCACTCATACTTAAATATAACCTTCCTTTTTACGTCAGATCACCCTCGATAAGATTAACCGAAACAAGTGTCGAGACGCCCTTTTCCTGCATCGTGATACCGTATAGGATATCGGCCGCGCTCATCGTACCGCGCCTGTGCGTGATAACGATGAACTGCGAGTTTTTGGTAAGCTTATGCAGATAGCTTGAAAAACGCTTTACGTTCGAATCGTCGAGCGCCGCCTCTATCTCGTCGAGCAGACAGAACGGCGAAGGCTTGAGATTCTGGATGGCGAACAGCAGCGAGATCGCGGTGAGAGCCTTCTCTCCGCCCGAAAGCTGCATCATGTTCTGGAGCTTCTTTCCCGGCGGCTGCGCGATGATTATGATGCCTGCCTCGAGCATATCCTCGTCGGCGACCATCTCGAGCTTTGCGTGTCCGCCTCCGAACAGCTCCCTGAATACAATATTGAACTCTTTGTCTATCAGCGCGAACTGCTCCGAGAACTGCTTTCTCATCGCCTCGTCGAGCTCATCGATGATGGCTCTGATCGACTCCTTCGAGCTGATCAGATCGTCTCTCTGCGAGGAATAGAGGGTGTAGCGCTCGGAAACCTCCTTGAACTCCTCGATCGAGTTGACATTGACGTCTCCGAGATCCTTGATCTGCGACTTTGTCTCGGAAATGTCCTTTCTCGCGGTATTGGCCTTAAACTCGGGATCGCGGTACTGCTCTGCGCCCGCTACGGTCAGCTGGTACTCCTCCCAGATATAATTGGTCTGGTAGTCGAGCTGCTCGGTCAGCTTATCCTTCTGTGTCTGGATACGCATAACCTCTTTTTCGAGTTCGGTAACGCGTTTTCCGAGCTCCGCCCAATGGTCGAAGAAGCTCTTGTGCTCGCTGGTAACGGTCTCCTTTTTATTGCCGATATCAACGATGCTCTGCTCGAGCTCCGCGATCTTTTTGGTATTGTATTCGATCTTTTCGCGGTTGGCCGCGATCTCGGCAGCTTTGGCCTCGGACTCCTGTCTGGAGTTCTCGCCGGTGCTCTTTATATCCTCTTCTTCGGTCTTTAACTTCTCTATCTCGGCGTTGATACGCTTGATATTCTCGTCGGAATACAGACCGGCCTGCTCAACGTTCGCTGCTTCGAGCTTGATGTTGTTGACCTTTTCGACTGCCTCACCCTCGGAGAAACGCAGCTCTACAAGCCTTGCGTTGCACTTCTCGATGGAATTGCGGAACTCGCTGCCCGCGTCCTCATTCTGCTTTAAGAGCTCCTTGTTGCCGGCGATCTGGGCGTTTAACTCGCTCGCCTTTTCCTCGAGGCTCTTGGTCTCCTCCTCCCAGGCCTTCCCTTTGTTCCTGATCTCCTCGGTCTGCTGTTTTTCCTTCTGGAGATTGAGCTCGGCGCTGTTCTGGCCTACGGAGAGCTCCTGGATCTTTGCCCTGGTCTCATCGAGACCGTCACGGATGCTCTTTTTCTTATCGGCGAGCGCTGCCTGCTGTTCCCTGACCTTATCGAGTTCCTTGAGTGCCGCCGCAACGGATTTCTCCAGATCCGCGAGCTCTCTTTTTCTGCCGAGCAGATTGCTGGAATTGCGGTAAGCGCCGCCCGCGATCGAACCGCCCGGGGCCAGCTGTTCACCCTCAAGCGTTACGATCCTCAGCGAATAATCAAAGCTCTTTGCGAGAGCCAGCGCGTTGTCGATGGTGTCCACAACGATGAAATTCTTCAGAAGATGATTGATAACGCCCCTGAACCTGTCATCGCAGCCGACAAGTGCCGCCGCATCGGAGATAACGCCCTTTGCCTTCATGGCCGCGGGATCGTTCTCCTGCTTGCGTCTGCCGACACTCGTGATGGGCAGGAAGGTCGCGCGTCCGAGCTTGTTTTTCTTCAGATACTCGATTACGTTTTTTGCGGTCTGCTCATCCTCTGTAACGATATGAGATATTGACGCGCCGAGCGCTGTCTCAACGGCCGTTTCGTACTTTTTCTCAACCGAGATAAGGTCTGCGACTACGCCGTCGATTCCCTTGAAATCGGCACGGTTTTCCATGATCTTGCGGACCGTCGCGCCATAACCCTCATAGCGCTCCGCGATATTCTTCAGCGATTCGAACTCAGACCTGAGTCCGATGTATTTCTCGTTCGTGCCCTCATAGAGTGACGCGAGCCTGCGCTCCTCATCGGATGCCGCGCGCAGATCCTCTGTGAGCTTCTGGAGCCTGTTCTTCTCATCGAGAACCTTCTCGGAAATGCTGTCGTAATCCTTTTCCAGAGCAGCCGTACGCTCCTGCGCCTCAGCAAGCTCGGACTTGTTCCTGAGCATCCTGCCGGCGAGCTCGGAACGGCGCAGCGCCACCTGCTCGAGCATGGTGTTGTATCTCTGCAGGTCGGACTTATAACCGCTGTCCTCGTTCATCAGACGCAGAATGCCCGTGTTTGCCGACTCGATACTGGACGACAGCTCGGCGATCTCGTTCTTGATCGCGGTAACCTTATCCGACGCTTCCGTCGCTGCTTTTTCCAGTTCCTTTAAGTGATCGTCGCTGTCCTTTTTCTGTTTGCCGAAGGATTCGAGTTCTTCGTTCTTATCCTTGATCTCGGCGTAAATGGCGGCAATCCTCTCGTTGATGCGCTCGCTGTTCTGGGTGATCGCGATCATCTGCTGCTCGAACAGCTTGATCTCGCCTTCCATCTTCTCGTTGCCGATCAGCAGCTCCTGACGGAAGTTCTTGGCGTCCTCTAAGGCCTTGTTGTAGTCCTCGATAATGCCCTCTAAGCGCCTGTATTCGGTCTCTGCGTTCTCATTGGCGGCCTTGGTCTCGTTCAGCTGGTCATTGGCCGTATTGAACTTTTCCTCGAGCGCCTGTCTGGCCGAATCCGATTTGTCGTATTCGCAGAGGAAATGATTAAGTTCCAGTTTTTTGAGCTGTTCCTTGAGGTTTAAGTACTCTCTCGCGACCTTGGACTGCTCCTCCAAAGGTCCGATGCGCTTCTCGATCTCACCGATGATATCCATGATGCGGTCGAGGTTCGCGCATGCTTCGTCGAGGTTTTTCTCGGCGATCGCCTTTCTCTTTTTGAATTTAACGATACCTGCGGCCTCGTCAAATAGCTCACGCCGGTCCTCGGGCTTGGTACTTAAGATCCTGTCGATCTGGCCCTGTCCGATGATCGAATAGCCTTCCTTGCCGATACCGGTGTCCATGAACAGCTCCTGGACATCGCGCAGGCGGCAGGTCATGCCGTTGATCATGTATTCGCTCTCGCCCGAACGGTAAACACGTCTCGAAACGCTGACCTCATCATATGAAACGGGCAGCTTATGATCGGAATTGTCGAAGGTTATCTCAACGAAAGCAAAGCCCTGTGGCTTTCTGGCCTCAGAGCCTGAAAAAATGACATCCTGCATATTGGTCCCGCGCAGCTGCTTTGCGCTCTGCTCGCCCAGAACCCACCTTACGGCGTCGGCAACGTTTGACTTACCCGATCCGTTAGGTCCGACAATAGCGGTGATGCCGTCATGAAATTCAAATTTGATCTTTTTCGCAAAGGACTTAAAGCCCAGTATTTCAATACTTTTAAGGTACATCTGTCATCCAACCCTTACTGAAAATGTTAATGGCCTCCCGCGCCGCATCCTGCTCAGCGTTCTTTCTGCTGGTACCTGACCCTCTCCCCAGAGTGCGGTCTCCCAGTCTCGCCTCAACCTCAAACAGTTTGCAGTGGTCGGGTCCCGAAGTCCCGACGATCTCATAAACGATCGGCTCCGGGGTATGTGCCTGGACCAGCTCCTGGAACCTTGTCTTATAATCGACAAAATCCAGATGTCTTAAGCTGTCGTCATTCAGGATAAACCTGAAAATGAACCTGTTGGCCTCCTCAAGACCCGAATCCGTATAAATGGCGCCTATAATGGCCTCCATAACGTCACAGAGCAGGGAATCCCTCTCCTCGCCGTGACTCATTTTTTCACCGTGTCCCAGCAGAATATAGCTGCCCAGCTGTATTTTCCTGGCGCACGGAGCAAGTGCTTTCTCGCATACGAGAGCGGCGCGCAGTTTGCTGAGCTCACCCTCGTTAAGCTCCGGAAAATGGCGGAAAAGGAATGTGCTCGACGCGAGTTCGAGTACCGCGTCCCCGAGGAACTCCAGCCGCTCGTAGCAGTTCATGTTCCTTTTCCTCTGTTCGTTTACATAGGAGCTGTGAGAAAGCGCTTCGATAAGAAGCGATTTGTTCGCGAAGCTGTAGCCGATGACTTCCTCGAGCCGCAATGCTTCCTTCTCAAATATATTCATCACAAAACCCTGCGGATCATCCGTGTGGATTCAGCATGTAAAATATGCTGCGGATGATTCAAAGGGACTGTCTTTCGACAGTCCCTAAATAATCTCAGTTTATAGCATTTTTGATCTGCTCGACTGCATCCGAAACTGTAACAATTTTCTCGGCATCCTCGTTTGCGATCTCAATATCGAACTCTTCTTCGATCGCCATGATGATCTGGAAAATATCGAGCGAATCCGCACCGAGATCGTCAACGAATGTCGTATCCATCGTTATGCTCTCGGCATCCACCTGAAGTACCTCACTGATAATGCCCTGTAATTTCTCAAATTCCATAACTAGCCCCCAGTCTATTCTTGTAGAATATTTCTTTTTATTTTATCGCTGATCTTTGCGTCAGCAAACTTTATACACTGTATGATGGAGTTTTTGATCTCGACGCTCTTCGAGCTGCCGTGTGTCTTAACGACCAGTCCGTTCAGTCCGAGCATCGGCGCGCCTCCGTATTCGGAAGTGCTGAAGCCCTTAAGGGTCTTCTTCAGCTGAGGCTTTACCATCAAAGCACCCAACGATGAAATGGGCGTGGCGGTCATGGCCGATTTGATCTTATCGATCAGGGCACCTGCGACACCCTCGTACATCTTAAGTATGACATTGCCCGTAAATGCCTCACAGACGATGACGTCCGCATCACCGTAAGGTATCTGCCTGGCCTCTATGCTGCCGACGAAGTTGATGTCGGGACAGGCCTTGAGCATCGGGTAGGTCTCCTTGACCAGAGCGTTGCCCTTTTCTTCCTCGACTCCGATATTGACTATCGCTACACGGGGATTGGCAACTCCCATGACGTGCTCCATATATATGGAACCCATCTTTGCGAACTGTACCAGATGCGACGCTCTCGCGTCAACATTGGCTCCGCAGTCGATCAGCAGTGAACAGCCCGTAACAGTGGGTATCAGCGGCGCGAGCGGCGTACGCTCGATGCCCTTTATCCTGCCCGCTATCAGCTGTGCTCCTACCAGAACCGCACCGGTACTGCCGGCCGAGACAAATGCCGAAGCATCTCCGGTTTTGATAAGGTTCAGACCTACGACTATCGATGAGTCCTTCTTACGCCGGATAGCCATAACAGGCGCCTCGTCGTTCGTTATGACCTCGGAGGCTTCCACGATCTCTATCCTGTCTTTGTCGTAGGACAGGCCCGCCAGCTCAGCAGTGATCGCATCCGTATTACCGACCAGAAAGCACTTGAGATTGTCTTTTTCATTAACTGCCTCTACGACGCCCTTAACCACTTCGGCAGGGGCGTTATCACCGCCCATGGCGTCAACGGCAACACAGACTTTGTCACTCATGCTCTGCTAATTTCAAACCTTTCATACTTTACTGTAAATTAATGATAAACTATAGAAAATATAAAATCAATATCTTTTTAGCAGTATCAGACCTTCTTATAGAAGAATGAAGAGATCGTCTCAAAACCGTACTGCTGAGGCTGTATTATCTGCTCCGTGCTGCCGAGGAAAAGGATGGCTCCGGGCTTGAGCGAGGCATTGTACTTTTTATAGATCTCGCTCTTTGCTTCCTCGGTAAAATAGATCAGAACATTGCGGCATACGATCAGATCGAGTCCGGTGGGATAAGGATCGCGCAGCAGGTTGTGCTCCTTGAATTCGATGCATTTCTTGAGTTCGGGCGAAACCTGGAACGCGGTATCCGAGATCTTTTCGAAATACTTTTTCTTGAGCTCGTCGGGAAGTCCCTTGATGCTCTTGTCGTTATACATGCCGGACTTTGCCTTCTCGAGAACCTGCTTGTCTATGTCGGTCGCGATTATCTTGATCCTGCTGATCGGAACATGCTTGAGCAGAAGCATCGCAAGCGAATAAGGCTCGTCACCCGTCGAGCATGCGGCGCTCCATATCTTGATCGAAGGAAGCTTGACGAGATCCGGGATAACCTTATCCTCAAGTATCTTCCACTGCTCGGGATTTCTCCAGAACTCCGATACGTTTATCGTAAGATATGCTACGAACTCTTCGAACTTCTCTTTGTCCGTCTTGATCAGATTGACAAATTCAGCGTAAGACTTACACTGGTTCCTCGTTATAAGCGTATCGATCCTGCGCTTCATCTGCGCCTCTTTATATGCGTTCAGGTCGATCTTTGTAAGCGCCAGTATCTGCGTTTTAAAATATTCGTAATTATCAGCCATTGTAAACTCCTCTCTGTTTCTCAATCTATACATTTACTATAACACAAATACTTGTTTTGGCAAGTTAAAAACGAAATTTTAATAAGATATTTTGTATTCATGAGATAGTCATGGTGCCTGTCACCAACGGCGTTGGTGACAGGCACCATGGTTATATTGGTGATAGGGCACCGAAAAAGAACCCCCTGCCGGTTATCCGACAGGGGGTATGAATGTCAAATATTCAGTTTGCCGATAAGAGCACCGAGTATCAGTTCTCCTCTGCGGGAGCCTCCTCAGCGGGAGCTTCGGTCTCCTTGGGCTCGGGAGCGAGCAGAGCCTTGATCGAAAGGCTGATCTTCTTCTCCTCGAGGTTGAAGTCAACGATCTTAGCCGTTACTTCATCGCCAAGCTTGAGAACGTCCGAAGGCTTCTCAATGTGCTCGCGCGCGATCTGCGAAACATGAAGCAGAGCGTCAACACCGGGATAGAGCTCAACGAAAGCACCGAAGTCAGTCATGCGTGCAACCTTACCGGTAACAACATTGCCGACAGCGAACTTTGTCTCAGCATCAACCCAAGGGTTCTGGTCGGGGAACTTCATCGAGAGAGCTACCTTCTCGCCCTTGATCTCCTTAATATATGCCTTAATGGTCTCGCCAACGGAGAATACCTTCTTGGGATTCTCAATGCGGCCCCATGACATCTCAGAAATATGAAGCAGTCCGTCTGCTCCGCCAAGATCTACGAATGCGCCGAAATCGGTGATATTCTTGATCTTGCCTTCGATAACATCGCCGACCTTGATCTTCTCGAAGAGCTGGGCCATAGCCTCTTTCTTCTTAGCAACAAGCAGCTGCTTGCGATCGCCGATGATGCGTCTCTTCTTGGGATTGAATTCGGTGATAACGAACTCGATCTCCTGATCCTTGTACTTGTTCAGATCCTTCTCATAGATATCCGAAACAAGACTTGCAGGGATAAATACTCTGGTCTCGTCAACGATAACAACGATACCGCCAAGGCAGATCTCAACAACGTTTGCCTTAAGTACCTCTTTGTTCTCGAATGCTTCCTCAAGCCTCTTGCTTCCGCGCTCAGCAGCAAGCTTGCGGTACGATAAGATAACCTGGCCCTCACCGTCGTTAACCTTGATAATCTTAACGGTCATGGTGTCGCCCTCATGCACAACGGTGCGAAGGTCGAGAGTCGAATCGTTGGTGTATTCGCTGCGTGTGATGATACCGTCAGCCTTGTAACCAATGTTCAGTGCGATCTGATCTTCTTTAACACTGATGACTGTGCCTTCAACTACCTCCCCGTTGTGTATCTTTTTTAATGAATCCTCCAGCATTTGTTCAAAATTTTCCTCAGACATTTCCTCTTGAACCTCCTTGATAATTGTTTGGGGTGTGGATGCCCCTGCTGTAATACCTACACAACGAAAAGATTTTAAGTCACATAATTCCAGGTCTGCATGTGTCTGTATGTAGTAAGTATTAATACATTCCCGAGATGAGATCTCGAACAGCTTGCGCGTGTTTGAACTGTTCCTGCTCCCGATAACGATCATGGCGTCCGAACTCCTGGCAAGTTCGAGCGTTTCACGCTGTCTTTTCTCGGTTGCGTTGCAAATCGTGTTCACAACATTTATACTATATCCTATTTTCTTTAAAATTTCAACTAATACTTCAAATTTATTGAAATTATATGTTGTTTGTGAAACTAGACATAATTCTTTTTCGTGAGGAATCGTGAGCGAACGTGCATCATCCTCCGAATCTATCACGGTAAAAGGCCCGCTGCACCAGCCGCAAATGCCCTTAACTTCAGGGTGTTCGGGGTCTCCCGCTATCACGATGTGATATCCTCTGGCGGAATACTCCTCGACGGTCCTGTGTATCTTTTTTACGAATGCGCAGGTGGCGTCGATCACATGATTTATGGGATTGCCGTCCGCGTCGCGTCTGTCGAGCCTCTCATAAACATCACGCGGGACTCCGTGGGACCTGATGATTATCGACGCGCCTTTGAGTTTGTCGGCTTCTTCGACGGAATCGATGACCTTAACGCCCTTTGCCTCGAGCTCGGCGACCACGGTTTCATTATGCATGATCGGACCGAAAGTATAAACCGGGCGTCCGGTCTGCAATTCTTCGTAAACCTTGTCAACGGCATGCTGCACTCCGAAGCAAAATCCCGCGGAGGCGGCCACGCGTATCTCACGCTTCATTCTTAAAGCCTTTCTGAACTGCGAGGTCGCATATACGTGCGGCAACCTCTTCGATGGTCATATACGAGGTGTCGACCGTTACCGCATCCTCCACGCAGATGAGCGGTGACGCGTCGCGATGCATGTCGCGGTAATCGCGCTGGCGGATCTCCTCCTCGATGGCGGCAAGATCGGCCTCCTGCCCCTTGTCTATGCGCTCCTTGTACCTGCGCTGCGCGCGTACCTCAACGCTCGCGGTAAGATAGATCTTAAGCTCCGCGTCCGGCAGTACAACCGAGCCTATGTCACGTCCGTCCATTACGACATTGATGGACTTCGCGATCTGCTGCTGCAGCGCGACAAGCTTTTTCCTGACCTCTGCGATGGCCGAAACCTTTGACGCGTTCTCTCCTACCTCTGCGGTCCTGATCCGGTCCGAAACATCCTCTTTGTTGAGATAGATGTGCTGCACTCCGTCAATGTACCGCAGCTCTATCCCGATATTGTCAAACTCCGCGATAACGGCGTCTTTGTCATCGATATCGATGTCCTTTGTCATGTAGTAATAAGCCATGGCCCTGTACATGGCGCCTGTATCGATATAAACAAATCCGAGCCTCTCCGCGAGCATCTTTGCTATCGTGCTCTTTCCCGCGCCTGCGGGGCCGTCGATTGCGATATTGAATTTCATTTTCTGACCTTCCTTTTTCATTTTGTATCAGTATATCCGAAAAATATCCAAACGTAAAGCCGTCAGCTCAATGCCTCTATAACGGCTTCGGCAGCCGCATGGGCGGTCGACCATGCTATCTGCAGGTTAAATCCGCCTGTAAAAGCGTCGACATCGAGAACCTCACCGATAAAATACAGCCCGCTCACAAGTTTTGACTCCATAGTGGAGGGATTGATCTGCTTCACATCCACGCCTCCCTTTGTGACGACCGCTTCGTCGAAACCGCCGAGGCGCAGAACTGACAGCGGCAGCGCCTTGATCAGTCCCGCAAACGCGGTGCGTTCCTCTTTTGTGATCAGATTGACCTGTTTGTCCGCAGGAATGCCGGACAGAGAAACGATCACAGGTATAAGCGATGACGGCAGAAGTTTCCCTAGCGAATTTGCGAACTGCCTGTTTATGTTTTCGTTAAAGTCCTTCAGCAGTCGCTCGTCGAGCTGCGCGGGATCGAGGCCGGGCTTTAGATCGATCAGCAGATCCACCTTATTGCCCGATGATATCGTATCGGCCAGCATTGAAGAAAGCGTCAGAACCAGCGGGCCGCTGATCCCGTTGTGCGTAAAGAGCATCTCTCCCAGGTCGCTGTAGAGGCATTTGCCGTTAGAATACGCGCTCAGGACCACATTTTTCAGTGAAAGGCCCTCAACCTGACGGACCCATTCCTCTTTGGTCTTGACCGAGACCAGCGAAGGCAGGAGCCTTGTAACCTTATGTCCGAGCTCCTTTGCGAATCTGTAGCCGTCTCCGTCGGAGCCCGTCGAAGGATAGCTCAGTCCTCCTGTCGCGACGAAGCACGCGTCTCCTTTAAGCAGTTCTCCCGACGCAAGCCTAACTCCCGTAAAACGCCCGTCCCCGGTTACTATCTCACGAACCGCGGTATTCAGCATGATCTTCGCGCCCGACCATTTTATGGCCTTCTCGAGATACTTGTTGACATCAGACGAATGATCGCTGACCGGGAAAACACGGTTGCCGCGCTCGATCTTGGTCTTAAGTCCGATCGATTCGAAATAATCGATGGTCATCTGCGGTGAGAAACCGTACAGCGCGCTGTAGAGGAACTTTTCATTCGAGACGACGTTCTTCAGGAAATCGCGCACATCGCAGTCATTGGTCAGATTGCAGCGGCCCTTTCCGGTGATATATACCTTTTTGCCGAGTTTCTCGTTCTTTTCGATGAGAACGGTTTCCACTCCGCCCGCCGAAGCCACAGCGGCCGCCATCATGCCCGCGGCACCGCCGCCTATCACTATCAGTCTTCCCATAGTTATCTCCTGTTTACTCAATAAAAGCCCGGGATAAACTCGGGCTTAAAAGATCATATCTGCTATTCCATATAAACAAAATCATAGGCGAAATGCCTGTTGACTGTACTGTATGCCTCGTTGTGGATCCTGTAGATGACGCTCATGCAGCCGTCCACATTATCGAGAACGCTCTGCGCTATGCAGTCAAGTATCGCATCCTCGAGATCGGCGCTCTTGCCTGCGATAGTATAGATCGAATCGTCAAAATCGACAACACAGACACCGTCTTCGTACTCAATGCCGTCGAACGAGAGATTAAGCGACTCATCTTTGAGCGAATCGACTATGAAATCGATCACAAGCGCCGGTGTGATGTCGGTATCGTCCCTGACCATAACGGTGGAACGTACGACCCTGGAGGTATCCGCGTCGACCGTATATATAAGCTTGGCCACGAGGTTAAAACGGCCGCCCGAGATCACGGGCGCGATCGTTACGGTGTCGTGCATGGTCGGTGTCGGGGACTCTTCGGGATCGGGATCACCGATATCCGGGTCCTGCTTACGGCATGCGCAAAGCATGACCGCGAACACGATCACGAGAATCAAATAAACACATTTTTTAAGCCGCATGCCTTACGCACCTCCTCTCCGACAATACTCCACTGTCGAGTTTAGATGCGTAAAGTGTCACAACTATGTTAAAAGCATGTCTTATTTAGTGCAATCCCTCATGACCTGCCAGTTTTTGATCAGATAATCGACCAGCGAAACGACGGTGAGCAGGGTCGACGCGTACATGAACACGGTCTCCGTTACGGTAAACCAGCCGTACTCCCAGTCAATGATGAAGAGTATGCACATGATGAGCGAAACAAAGGTCTTTGCCTTGCCCCAGATGCTCGCCATGATGATCGTCTTTTTCTCGGCGGCAAGCTGTCTGAAGCCGCTGATAATGAACTCTCTAGCCACAACGACCACCGCGCACCAGCAGGGGAAATTCTCACGCAGCTGCACAAAGCAGATAAGCGCGGTGCAAACGAGCATCTTATCCGCCAGCGGGTCCATGAGCTTTCCGAAATCGGTGATCTGATGGTTTTTCCTGGCCAGATATCCGTCAAAAAAATCCGAGATCGCCGCGATCGCGAAAATAGCGACCGCGATGTAGTCTATCAGCAGCTTATTGTCCGGAAAAGCGGACTCGAGCAGGAAAACCACTGTAAAAATCGGTATCAGGATAAATCTGAATACCGTGATCTTATTGGGCGTAGTCATAGCCGACCTCCGTTCCGATTAAATCGTAATCCTTGAAATCCTCTATAATGACGCGGATGACCGAGCCGGAAATTATATCCCGCCCGCTCCGCACAAATACGACACTGTCAATGCCGGGCGCGTCCATATACGTGCGTCCGACGTAAACGCCGTCCTCGGGTATCCTGCCGTCGATGATCACATCGATCTGCCGCCCGGCAAGAGCCGCGTTTTTATCGAATACGATGCTCTGCTGCAGTGCCATAAGATCCTTGCGCCTGCGGTTCGCCACAGCCTTTGTCACGCGGTCCTTCATGCGGTAAGCCGGCGTATTCTCTTCCCTGGAATATGTGAAAACGCCTACCCTGTCGAGCCTGCACTCCTTAAGGAATGCCATAAGGCACGTGTGGTCCTCTTCGGTCTCCCCCGGGAAACCTGTGATCAGCGAAGTCCTGATCGCGATATCGGGGATCGCCCTGCGCAGTTTTTCGATGGTATTCCTGATCTGCGCGCCGTTCGTCCTGCGTCCCATGCGCTTAAGCACGGCATCGGAAGCATGCTGTATCGGCATATCGATATAATGACAGAGCTTAGGCTCGGAAGCCATGGTATCGATGAGCTCGTCGGTGATCTCCTCCGGATAGCAGTACATCAGCCTGATCATCCGCAGCCCGTCGATCGCACATAACCGCTTCAGAAGCTCGGGGAGACGCTTTTTCCCGTACAGGTCGAGTCCGTACAGCGTAGTCTCCTGCGCCACGATCATAAGCTCGGTAACACCGTCGGAGGCGAGCTCCTCAGCCTCTTTGACCAGAGCGTCAAAATCCATGCTGCGGTAATGTCCCTTGATATCGGGAATAACGCAGTAAGTGCAGCGTTTGTCGCAGCCTTCGGCTATCTTAAGGTATGAATAATGAGTAATGTCCGAACGTATGCGTCGTCCCGGAAGCACGGGATCGATCGAGGTATCTTTGATAATGATGCGCTCTTTAAGACTGTTCGCCTCAAGCCGGCTCAATACTGCGGGGATCTCGTCATACGCGGTGGTGCCGAGTACCGAATCGACCTCGGGGATCGAATCGATGATCTCATCCCTGTAGCGCTGTGCCAGACAGCCGGTGATCACCAGATACTTTAAGGAAGCGGTCTCCTTAAGCTGAGCCAGCGAGAGTATCGTCTCTATGCTCTCCTGCTTTGCATCATGAATAAAGCAGCAGGTGTTTACCACCGCGGCCTCCGCCTCTTCCTCATTATCGGTGAGCTCATGCCCGCTGTACTTCAGCGCGCCGAGCATTTTCTCGCTGTCGGCCAGATTCTTGTCACAGCCGAGGGAAACAAACAAAACCTTCATAGTCTAACCGATCAATACTCGTCTTCGTCGTCATCGAGGAAATCCTCGTAACCGCCGTCAGCGTAATCGTAATCGCCTATATCAAACCAGAGCACATACTCATCGTCGAGCTGACTGCCCTTTGTGGAGCCGAAGATGCCTGCATAAGCCTTGGCCTTAAGATAGTAGTCATCCTCATCGTTTGTGAACTTGAAGCTGAAGTTGCCGTCAAACTTACCGGTAAACGAACCCTCGTAGATTACTACCTCTTCGCCGCCCTCAACGGAAACCTTCATGATGCATGTAGCGTCCATGCCCGTAAAATCGAGCGCCTCGCCGTAATCAAGCTTAAGGTTCGCGCCTACGGGGATGGCATCCGAGAAAAGGTACTCCGCGAGATTCTCCGAATATTCGTCATAGAAGGAAACATCAAAGCGTGTGATCTCTTTGTCCGAGTTGTTCTCAATATAGATATGTCCGCCCGAAGCAGCCTCGACAACGATCAGGACGATCGTCGCCACAACCGCGACAGCCGCGATCACTATTCCCCAAATTGCGCCTTTACTGAGTTTCTTCATTTCAATTCTTTCTCCTGTTCTTTTTGTTTTCTTTTGAAATATTATCCGCCTCTATCAGTTCGCACATATCCTCAACCTTTTTACGGTCGACGGTTACTATCATATTGCTGATCAGATGGCTCGAGACCGGACTGGCGATCCAGAAAAATATGATGATCACCGCCAGCTTAAGCGAAGTAAAAGTAAGACCGCTGATAACGATCAGACCGAGGAGCACAAACAGCAGAGCGAGCGTATCGCCCATGGCTGCCGAATGCATCCTGTTCAGCACAAACTTGAACCTGAAGGTTCCGAGTACCGAGACGATCGAGAAAAATACTCCGATCGAAATAAAAACTATAGCGATCACAACACGTACGGGGCTCATGACTTTTGATCCTCCTTACTGTGTTTTTCGCGATAAACACCGATGTAGATCTTTGTAAGAACAACTACCGCCAGGAAGCTGATCATCGCGTAGACCGCAGCGATATCGGCAAGCCAGTCCTCACCGAGCAATACGGTGAGTACAGCGATTATCATGATAACCAGAGTGCCGATCATATTTACGCAGACGACCCTGTCTGAGATCTCGGGGCCCTTTAGAGCCCTGATCAGGCACAGAAACGTAAGCAGCGCGAGGATCGCGATAACGACCGGAAGGAAGATGTCAAGTATCTGTTCCATGAAACTTCGCCTCCATCCTCTCAAGTCTCTTAACAAAAACGGATGACGTGATCCCATCGGCCAGCGACTTGTCGAGACAATGCACATAAAACTCATCATCGTGCATCGACACCGTGATCGTGCCGGGTGTCAGCGTGATGGAATCGGCCAGCACGGTCCTCGCGATATTCGAGCTGAGGCTCGTATGAAAATGGCATACAGCGGGCGAGAGTGCCTTGCTGCCTTTAAAGATAAGGCCGACCAGCACAAAATTCGCCTTGATGATCTCAACGGTAAGTATCAGCAGATAAAGCAGAAAATCCGGGAGGCATTTAAGCACGGCGAACTCGCGCTTAAAGCTGTAGCCCAAGAATCTGCACGCAAATAACGATACTGCCGCAGCGATCAGAATACCGAAGATCACTATCTCGACCGTAACCCGTCCGTTAAAGATGATCCAAAGCAATAGCAATAATAGAAACATACAGTCACCGTTGTTTAATCAAGGAAAGACCTGATACAGTCAAACCATATCAGGCCGATGAATCCGTATTATTTGTCACCCTTTTTCCTGAGGAACTCAGGGATGTTGATCTCTCTTCCTCCTCCGGAAGGAGCGCTCTGGTTGCTACCCTTTAAGCTGACGCCGGGCTTTAACTGCTCGGGCTGAGCCTTATACTGGGGAGCGGGAGCTGCCGGCTGAACCGGCTGTGCGGGCTTTGCCTGCTGGGGCTGTGCTCCGCCCTGTCCGTTCCTGTTGCGATATAAGAAATCGATGCCGCTGCCGGTGCCCGTAACCGCGGGCTTGGGAGCGTAGTTCGAATAATCGCCGACATCCGCGATACCTGTCGCGATAACGGTAACCATAACCTGATCGGAATCAGTGTCACCGCCGCCTGCGGTACCGAAGAATACGTTTGCCTCGTCGCCTACGAGCTCATGGATGTAATCGGAAGCCGCAACCGCCTCAAGGAACTCAACGTTGCCCGCAAAGTTCATGATGATGTCGGAAGCGCCGACGATCGAAGTCTCGAGCAGAGGAGACGAAATAGCTGCCTGAATGGCCTCGTAGCATCTGTCCTCACCCGTGCCGTAACCGATACCGAGATGAGCAACGCCCTTTCCTCTCATGACGGTATTTACATCGGCGAAGTCAAGGTTGATGGTTCCGGAATTATTGATGATTCCCGTGATACCCTGAACGCCCTGCTGGAGTACCTCGTCCGCCTTGCGGAGAGCATCCTCCATAGAAGTCCTGCGCTCGGTAAGATCGAGCAGCTTATCGTTGGGAATAACGATGAGGGAATCAACATGCTCTTTGAGCTTTGCGATGCCGCGAAGAGCGTTCTCCATCCTCATCTTTGCTTCAAATCTGAAAGGCTTGGTTACGATACCGATCGTAAGGATGCCCATGCTCATGGCGATCTCCGCGATGATCGGGGCCGCGCCTGTACCGGTGCCGCCGCCCATACCGCAGGTAACGAATACCATGTCCGCGCCCTTAATGGCCTCGGTCAGCTCCTCCCTGCTCTCCTCGGCCGCCTTCTCGCCGATCTCGGGCTTAGCGCCCGCGCCGAGTCCCTTTGTGAGCTTCTCGCCTATCTGGATCAGTGTGGGAGCCTTACATGTCCTTAATATCTGCTTATCCGTATTGACGCAGATAAACTCTACACCTTCCACACCTTCATCTATCATGCGGTTAACCGCATTATTGCCGGCTCCGCCGACACCAACTACCAATATTTTGGCTGCTGCGCTGGTTTCGCTGTTCTTAATTTCAAGCACGTCCTCTTCCTCCTTATATCCTACAGTAATATAGTAACTATTATGATATCAATAATCAAGAAAAAAATTAGTAAAATCTGAGCACTTTACTCTAACGGTCTTACATCGATCTCCCTGTTATTTTCGGTATAATTGCGAAGGTCTATCACGTATCTCCCCTCAGGCAGAGCCGCCAGGGCCGGATTTATGTTGTTGACCTTCAGGTCGTAGTTTTCGCAGACGCCGAGCTGTATCTCGTTCCCTCCGATATGCATCGTCACGTCATCCCTGACACCGAAGCAGATATCGTCGGCCGTCAGTTTGTTCTTTCCGAGCAGCATGATGATCTCGAGCAGAGTGTCGAACAGCCCCGACCTGCCCAGATCCACGGGCTTTCCCTGTGTATATCCGCCGAACTCAACACCTTTTACCAGAGGAATGCCCTCCAGCCTCGAGCTCGAACTGTCCACCGCGATGCCCTCGCGGTCGAAATAAACGTAACTGCCCATGTGCTCGATGCATCCCGTGATCGCCTTGTCGTGGACCTCGATGATGACCGAGTTGCGGTCCGTCATCTCAACGTCGACCTTCTCGACAAAGGTCAGCTTCGGGACATCGAGCTTGTTTATCCTGAACACGAACAGCACCGTATAAGCGTCGGTCTTTTTCGTGAACAGCTTCTGTCTGATCTCCTCCTCGGTATAATGGCTGCCGGGCCGGATCTCGACATTTTCCAGCTTAAAACATGTGATGAATACGATCACCGCCGCGGCCAGGGCCAGCAGCACGATCAGTCTTATTATGAGAGGGCCGGCGCTTTTGTCAGCCGCAAGCTCCTCATTTTCGTCATTCCGTCTCATTCGTCGATCGCCCTCTCCCGGTTCGTGTACTTCGATACGGACAGGGCAATGCCCATCTCGATAAGAAGCACGGTCAATGAGCTGCCGCCGTAGCTGATGAACGGAAACGGTATTCCGGTGGCGGGTATCGACCCCGTGACTACGGCAATGTTAAGCAATACCTGCAGCGCTATGTGCGCCAGTACGCCGGTCGCGATCAGTCCTCCGAACATGTCGGGCGCGTTGACCGCTATATGAAGCAGTCTCCACAGCAGCATCAGGAACACTGCGATGACCATGATCGCGCCGAATATCCCGAGCTCCTCGCAGATGACAGTAAATATCATATCCGTGTGAACCTCGGTTATGAAGCCCATCTTCTGGATACTGTGCCCGAGTCCCTTTCCCCAGAGTCCGCCGGACGCTATCGCGTAGAGTCCCTGAACGATCTGCGAGCTCGGATCCACATCCTCGGGATGCAGCCAAGTATCTATTCGCTCGCTGCGGTAATCGGCCGCGAAAACGAAGATTACGAGGAACGCGACCATCAGCAGCAGAACTATCAGAAAGTAGCCTTTCTTTTTCGCCGCGGTAAAACAGATAACTCCGAATATGCCCGCGATGACAACTGCCGTCGAAAGGTTAAGCATGGCTACGAGACCGAGCAGCGGGAGCACAAATATCGCCACAGCAACAAATCCGTAGAAATAATTGATCCTGTTGGGTACCCTGTGCACCAGATACGCGACAAGCAGTATGACACATATCTTGGTGAGCTCCGAAGGCTGGAAATTACCGAGTTTCGGGATCTGTATCCATCTCGACGATCCGCCCGCCTCATATCCGTTGACGAGTACATATACCTGCAGGCCGAGGCACAGCAGATAAAACAGCCATATCGGCCTGATGCCGAAGAGCCACCTGACCGGATTGATGTAAATATGATAATCGATCATCGAAACGATAAACATGAGCATCAGTCCGACGATCAGAAAAAGACCCTGTCTCTTAAAGTAAAGATTGGCGTCGTTATAATATCTCGCGGCGTTGTAGGAGCTGACGCTGTAGATCATGACCAGTCCGAAAACACTGAGCAGGATAACGAGCATGATAAGGACGATATCGTAATTGCTGCGGACGATCTTTACGTCCTTTTCCGCTTTCTGAAACATCCCATCCACCTCGGCACCCATTCTACAGCTGTACACAACATCTTGTGCATTTGTATACACTCTTCTACATTATATGCATATTAATTTTCTTCGTCAAGTCCGCCCTCGAGACCCTCGGGAAGTACGTCGGGATTGCTCTCGTCGCCCTCCGCGTTGTCGCCGTTTCCGATCAGCAGGCTTAAGTCGACCTGGTACTCGATATCACCGTCGGGATAGATCCCCAGGTACGGCAGTATCTCGGTCATGATCGAAGCTGACATCTTTGTCGCGGGCGAGCTGCTTCCGCTCAGAGCCTCGTCATAGACCTCGTCGATAACGATGTACAGCATGACCCCGGGATCGTCTACGGGCGCGAATCCCACGAACGAAACAACGTATTTCTTCTCTTCCCTCGGACGCTTCTGCGCGGTTCCGGTCTTTCCTCCGATCAGATAACCGCTGACCTTCGCTGGTGTCGCGGTTCCGCTCTCGACAGTCATGTAGAGCGCGTTCCTGATGAAATCGGATGTGCTCTTGCTGACCGTCTGCCTGACGGGCTTGCTGTCCTTTTTCTCAAGAGTCGCCCCGTCGGCGCTCCTTATCTCCTTTACCAGATGCGGCTCGTAATATGTTCCGCCGTTTATGATCGACGCGTACGCCGAAGCCATCTGGATCATGGTCACGTTGAAGGTTGTACCGAAGCTGCTTGTCGCGAGCTCTGTTGCGTTCAGTTTTTTCCTGTCGATAACGATACCGGAAGCCTCGCCGATGATATCTATGCCGGTCTTGCTGCCGAAACCAAATCGGTTCTCATATTTAAAGAAAGCGTCCGGCCCGAGCTTTTCCGCGATCTCCATCAGCGCGCAGTTGCAGGATTTCATGAGTGACTGCGCCAGTGTCAGCGTGCCGTGTCCGTTTTTGTTGTTGCAGCCGATCCTCCAGCCGCCGACCTCTTTATAGCCTATGCACTCAAAGGTATCCGAGGTAAGGATCGCGTCCTCTTCGAGCGCCGAAGCCACGGTGATCGTCTTAAACGTCGATCCCGGTTCATAGCTGTCGGATACGCAGAAATTACGCCATACCTTATACAGGGCGTTCAGTTTCTGCTCGTCGGTCATCGACTCAAGCTCCGTCGGGTCGATGAAGCCCTCGAGCGAACGGGGATTGTTCAGATCGTACTCATTGTTCGATGCCATCGCGAGGATCTCGGAAGTATTCGGGTCCATCACGATGACGCCGATATTCTTACAGCCTGTATTTTCAATGAAATCGGCGACATTTTTCTCGACAACGGTCTGTATGTTGTAATCGATCGTCGAATAGATATCGTTGCCGTTGATAGCTTCTTTGATGACCTTCTGGCTGTTGAGTTCCGAATCGTAGTAGCCGCTGGTCTGGCCGTCGACGCCTGTCAGACGGTCGTTGTAATAGGCCTCGAGCCCGTAGGTTCCCACTCCGGCTTTAGTCGTAAAACCGATAACATGCGAAGCCAGATTCGAATAAGGATAAACTCTCTCGAACTCCTCCTCGAACCACACTCCGACAACGAATTTGTGTGAATTCTTATATGCGTTGTAAGCCGATACAAGCGAGTAATCGACATTTTTCTCGTAAACCAGATATGAGCTCTTCGCGTTCGCATTGATCAGGTTCTTCAGTTCGTCACGATCGTACCCGAATATCTCGACCAGAGCGTCGAGCGAAGGCTTTAAGAAATAATCCCTTGAAAGGATAACTGCCGGGTCGAGGACCAGGTTATAGTTTTTTTCGCTGCGCGCCAGCACGATGCCGTTCCTGTCGAGTATCCTTCCCCTTTCGGCGTTCAGCACCGATGAGGTGTAGCTCTGCTGTGAAAGCACGGCTTTCGCGTATTTATCGCCGTTTACGTTGTTCAGATACACGAGTCTTCCGATAAGTGCTCCGGAAAAAACAAGTATCACAAAGAAAACCACGTAAAGGCTTCTCTTCATGACACTTGTGACTTTTCTCTCTCTTTTTCTTCTCTCGCTGTATCTTGAGTCTTCCATAGCGTACCGACGTTCCTTACTTCATGGGGATAGCGGAAAGCTGTCTCACATATCCTTCCTCGGCGGGCTCGTAATAAACCACCTGGTTATTATCGGGATATACCATTCCGAGCTTTGCCACCGCAACAGTATAAATATAATTTCTGGAAATTTCGGTGTCAAGTGCGGAGCTCAACGATTCGTTCAAAGCTTCGACATCCGCGAGCTTTGTCTGGGCGATCCTGATCTGCTTATCGGCCTGATTGATCTTCGACTGAACCTCAAGATATCCGAAAGCCGATGAAAGCAGCGCCGCGATAGCTACCACGAATACCATTACGGGGAGCAGGCCGACCTTTACTCTGTACTTAACGCGGGGTCTGGGCTCTTTTACGGTCTCCCTGCCGTAGTCGTTCCTGCGTTCGGGACGCGCGGTCCTGCGCTCTTCCCGCTCGGGATACTCATACGCGGGCTCAGAATCGTACATGAGCTCTTCTTCCTCATCGTACTCATCGGGAACAACGGCAAGCTGACGCGCCGCATTGCCGTTGAAGGCATTGCCGCGGTTAAGATTGCTGTAGTAATTTCTGTTGTAGGCGTATTTGTTTGTCTTCTGTGCCATAGTCGTTACCTCTCTTTGCGCCTTTATGCTTTCTCAAAGATCCTGAGCTTAGCGCTCTTCGATCTCGAATTCTCGTTTAATTCTTCCTCCGACGGAAGTATGGGCTTTTTTGTGAGATGTCGGCCCTTTGATACTCTTCCGCACACACATACCGGAAAACTCGGAGGACATACGCACGGCTTCTCCGCCGTATTGAACGCGCTCTTTACTATCCTGTCTTCGAGTGAATGGAATGTGATGATGCAGAGCCTTCCGCCGGGATTCAGCCTGTCTATCATCGCTCCGACCGATTCCTTTAAAACCTCGAGTTCCCTGTTGAGCTCTATCCTGATCGCCTGGAACGTTCTCTTCGACGGATGCGAGCCTTTTTCCCTGATCTTCGCCGGGATCGAAGCCCTGATGATGTCGTTCAGTTCAAATGTTGTTTCGATCGGCTTTTTCTGCCTCTCGATACAGATATGCTTTGCGATGTTCTTCGCGAAATTGTCTTCGCCGTAATCACGGATGATCCTGTAGAGCTCAGCCTCGGGATAGGTGTTTACGATCGTCGCCGCCGTAAGCTCCTGTCTGCGGTCCATCCTCATATCGAGCGGCGCGTCCGTGTTGTAGGAAAAACCTCTCTCGGGAGTATCGAGCTGATACGATGAAACTCCCAGGTCCAGCATGATGCCGTCCACGTTGCCTATGCCGTTGTCATTGAGCACTTTCGCGAAATCCGCGTAATTGCATCTGGCAATGATGTGCTTTGAAGGGAACTTATCAAGTCTCTCCGTAGCAGCCTTGATCGCGTCCTCGTCCTGATCTATGCCGATCAGCAGCCCGGTCTCAAGTCTCTTCGCTACCTCGCTCGAATGTCCCGCTCCGCCGAGCGTTCCGTCCACATAGATGCCGTCGGGCTTTATGTTCAGGCCCTCTATCGTTTCGTCAAGGAGCACCGAATAGTGTTTGAAGTTTTTGTTTTCTTCCATCGGTATCTCCTTCCGCTTCACTTCAGGCACTCGCAGTTTCGCCTTCGGCGAAATCTGCTTGCCTTTCACTTCTCTTTTACTTAAACCGCAGTCCGTATTCGGTGGCGAGTTTCTCGGCTATATCCTCCATAGGTGCCGAAGGAGCAACGCTGTCGAGTCTTTCCTTCGCCCAGAGCTCGATCTTGCCGATTGCTCCGACGAATACCACGTCTTTCTCGATGCCTGCCATCTTCTTCAGGTTTGCCGGAACGAGCACTCTGCCCTGCTTATCGAATTCCAGCTCCGAAGCGTTCTGTGTGAAGAATCTCTGTAATTCTCTGGTCTCTCTCGTAAAGGGGAGCTCCTCGAGCTTCATCACGAAGCTTTCCCAGTCGGCGTATGTCCACATGTAAAGACAGCCATCGAGTCCCGCCGATACCACGAAGTTCTCACCGAGTCCCTCGCGGAACTTAGCCGGAACGATGACTCTGTTCTTGGGGTCTATTGAATGGTTGAATTCACCCATGAACATGGCCGTTTTTCCTCCACTACGTGACACTTTGTTTCTCTAATCACCACTTTGCTCCACTTGTACGATTATAATACAACGAAAATAGCTGTTTTTCAAGCACAATTCGGCTAAAATATCAGAATTTTCGCGGTTTTTTGTCAAAGCGAACATATTTTCGATAGAATATTCAAAAAACTTCGAAAGTTTGTTTGCTTTTATCATGAAAACGCGCAAAAAAAGAGCCTCCGTCCATCATAACGAAAGCTCTGAATTCATGATCGATATTCGATTTTATAATTTAAGTTAAAATCTTAACCCTTTTTACGCCTCTTTTGCCTTCCCGTAATCACAGAAGCTCGGCTTCGTGCCGTTTACCTTTGCTCTGTACCGCAGGAACAGGATCAGCGCTGCGCTCGCCACCGCCAGAATGCCGCTCAGCAGCTGCGAAACCGCTATGCCGCTGTTCCACAGGAACAGCTGGTCGGTCCTCAGTCCCTCTATCCAGAGTCTGCCGAGGCCGTATCCGAACAGATACAGCAGCAGGATCTCGCCGTCAAACTTCTTATAGCGCCAGATGCACACGAGTATGATCAGCAGCGCGAGGTTCCACAGTGACTCATAGAGGAATGTGGGCTGCACCTGGATGCAGTCGAAACCGTCGACCGAAGTCGTGATATTGTTCCTGATCTCCATGATCGCCGCGAGCGCCTTATCCTTGCCGGCATAGAGCTCCGCCACTCTCGCGTCGCTCATGAGCGCAGGCTTGAAATAATTGCTCAGGTTCGCGTCATCTACCCTTATCTGCATCGCGAGCAGGCTGTTCGTGTAGTTTCCGAAGCACTCACGGTTGAAGAAATTGCCCCAGCGGCCGATTATCTGGCCTACGAGCATACCGAGGATACCGGTGTCTACGAGAACCCCGCCTTTCATCTTTTTGATCCTGCAATAGATGAACGCAAAGCTCACGGCAACAATCACGCCGCCGTAGATCGCGAGTCCGCCGTTGCGCAGGTTGAATATCTGTTTCAGATCGCTCTTGTAATAATCCCACTCAAAGATGACCGAATATATCCTGGCTCCGATGACCGAGAGCGGTATCGCCCAGAGCGCGAAAGTCGTGTAATCGTCGGGATTCTGCCCGCTGCGCTTCGCCTGCCACTCGGCGATCATGATGCCGCCGATCATGCCGAGCGCTATGCACAGACCGTAAAATGCTATATTGAAATCAAAAACGGCAAATCCGCGCGGAACATTCGACAGCTTCAGGCCGATGTTCGGAAAATAGATGGATGTGTCGTTATCCCACCAAGAAAACATAAATCTACCTCAGACGTTAAATCTAAACAATACCACATCTCCGTCCTGGATGACGTAGTCCTTGCCCTCGGAACGCACCAGTCCTTTTTCCTTTGCTGCATTGAAGGAACCGCAGGCTACCAGATTGTCGTAGCTGACGATCTCGGCACGGATAAAGCCGCGTTCGAAATCGGAATGTATCTTGCCGGCTGCCTGGGGAGCCTTAGTGCCCTTGCGGATGGTCCAGGCCCTGCTCTCCTTCGGCCCCGCGGTCAGGAAGCTCATAAGTCCGAGCAGATCGTAGCTCGCGGTGATCAGCTTGTCGAGGCCGGATTTTTCAACACCGAGCTCTGAGAGGTATTCCTTTTTCTCCTCTTCGTCGAGATCGGCCAGCTCCTGCTCAATCTGCGCACAGACAACGAACACGCCCGAACCCTCTTCCGCCGCTATCTTGCGTACGGCCGCAACATGGGGATTGTTCGCGCCGTCGTCCGCGAGATCGTCCTCGCTGACGTTGGCCGCATATATAACGGGCTTTGAAGTAAGCAAAGTCATGGAATCGAGCATCGCTGCCTCTTCCTCGTCGACAGGCTCGTACGAGCGCGCTGACTTGCCCGATTCGAGCAGATCCTTGAGCTTCTTTAAGAGCTCGACTTCCTTCGCGAGAGTCTTATTGTTGGCTGCGCCCTTGATGCCCTTTGCCATCCTCTTTTCGATGACTTCGAGATCGGCAAAGATCAGCTCGAGATCGATGGTCTCGATGTCCCTGGCAGGGTCCACGCTTCCCTCGACATGGATGATATTGCCGTCCTCAAAGCAGCGTACCACATGCACGATCGCGTCAACCTCGCGGATATGCGAAAGGAACTGGTTTCCGAGTCCCTCGCCCTTTGACGCGCCCTTAACGAGACCTGCGATATCGACAAACTCGATAACCGCCGGAACGCGCGATGCCGAATCGTACATCCTGGTCAGCACATCAAGCCTCTCATCCGGAACAGCTACAACGCCGACGTTGGGATTGATCGTGCAGAACGGGTAGTTAGCCGACTCTGCTCCCGCCTTTGTAAGTGAATTGAACAGGGTGCTCTTCCCGACGTTCGGGAGCCCCACGATTCCTAATTTCATGGTGTTTCTTTCTCCTTAAATGTATTTCTATATTTCTTACGTAACTATTCGCAGGCTGAACCACAGATCACTCATAAACCGTTCGGCTTCGCCGAACGACGCCGCTAAAGCGGCTCCTGTTTACTCGTGACTGTTGTCCAGCCTTCACAGTATACTCCTTGTCGGCAGAATCGCAAGCAAGCTTGCGTTCTACCGACATTGAGTATACTGCGAATAGTTACTATCAATCAAATTTCGTCTCGCTGAGCATTTTTCTCTGCTCACTGAACAGATAGTAAACGTAGTTGCTGCTGGTCTCGATATAGGTCAGGCCGTAACCGAACTCATACTGCGAGCGGTCGTCGCCCTGTGTCCTGCGCACTACGATGGCCCTGCATTTGACGGTCTCTTCGCCGTACGGCAGCTCAAAGCTGACGATATCGCCCTTTTTGAGCTCCACATTGGCATAGACCGAAGCACCGCCCTCGCTGATATCGCGCAGGTAAGCCCTGCATGAGAGCTCCCTGTAGCTTTCGCTGATCTCGAAGAGTGTTTTGTCGATCGCGATCTCGGGCGTCCTGCTGTTTCTGGCGCGCTCAGCCTCATCGATGGTCGGAGTCTGCATCACTTCGTAGGTCATCATGATGTCACGCGCCATCGGAAGCCTGTAGGAAGTACGCTTGTTATACGACTCGGCCGGCGTATCGGGCACGAAAACATGCAGCTTCGAGCCGTCCTTTAAGGTGGCGATGCCGGCTTTGACCTTCGACCATTTCCAGCTCTTGTCGTCGATACGGTAGACAATGTCCACCACATCCGTGCTCTTGAAGCGGAACAGCCTGGTCCGGCTCGCGATGGGCGTTACGCCGACGCGCTGATCGTCAACGTATTCGACCTTGCTGACAACCTTGTAGTTGTAACCGTCACGTCTGATATAGATCTCCAGCAGCGTGCCGATCTTCATATCCGAAACATTCATACCGCAAGCCCCTTATTTCGTGTTTTCTTTGATTATCTCAAAGAAATCCTTAACGTTTGCCTCTATATCGCCTTTGAAAATACTGCTTCCGGAAACGATCACATTGACTCCTGCCCTGACAAGTTCCGCCAGGTTGTCCTTTGTTACGCCTCCGTCGACCTCTATGTCAAAACCGTAGCCGCCGAGCCGTTTAAGCTCCCTAAGCTCCGCCAGCTTCGCATAAGTGCTGTTGAGGAGCTTCTGTCCGCCGAAACCCGGCTCAACCGACATAACGAGCACCATGTCGACCATGCCCAGATAAGGCTCGATCGCGCTTACCGGAGTGCCCGGATTCAGCGTGATGCCGCATTTTGCGCCGGACCTCCTGATATGCTCTAAGGTACTTCCGACGCCCGTGTCCCTGCAGGCCTCGACATGCACGGTGATCGAATCGGCTCCGCACTCGACGAACTCGTCTATGTAGCGGTCGGGATCCATGATCATCAGATGGCAGTCAAGGAACAGGTCCGTACCTTTTCTGACGCTTTTTAAGACCGGCAGTCCGAACGAAATGCTCGGCACATATATCCCGTCCATAACATCATAATGAACATACTGCGCGCCGGCTTTGCCGACAGCTTCGATCTGCTCGCCGAGCCTCATGAAATCGGCCGCAAGTATGGAAGGCGCCAATATGTATTCCATGATCAAAACCTGCCTCTCGTCAGTATTTTCGTCTTTCCTGCTTTTCCAGTTCCTCAAACATCATGCAATAGTTCTCATAGCGGATCCTGCTGATGTTCCCGGCCTCGAGCGCTGCCTTGACGGCGCACCCGGGCTCCTTTATATGCCTGCAGGTATCAAACCTGCAGCTGTCCCTGTATGCGTTGAACTCAACAAAATAATCCCTGAGCTCATCCTTTTCGATGTCGGTGACATACAATGACGTAAATCCCGGCGTATCGCACAGATAAGTGCCATCGGCAATGCGTATGAGCTCGGTATGCCTGGTGGTCTGCTTTCCGCGGTCTATCTTCTTCGAGAGCTCGCCGGTGACCATATTGGCTCCGGGTGCGAGCAGATTCATCAGAGATGATTTGCCGACTCCGGAAGGACCCGCGAGCACGGTCGTCTTGCCCTGCAGCACATGCCTTATCGCGTCGATGCCGACCTCGTCGCGCACACTGATGAACAGCAGCTCATGCCCGCACAGCTCGTACGCGGTCTTTAGGCGTTCGATGTCAGCGTCCCCTACGATATCGGTCTTGTTGAAGCAGACAACAGTATGTATCCCCTGCTTCTGCATCATCACGAGGAATCTGTCGAGCAGGTTGAAATTGGGGTCGGGCTTTGCCGCGGCAAATACCACGAGAGCCTGGTCTACATTGGCCGCCGCAGGCCTGATCAAAGAATTGCTGCGCTCGAGTATGTCGATGACGTTGCCCTCTTTTTTCTCCTCTGAAGTGATCTCGATCACGACATTGTCGCCCACGAGCGGCGTGATCTTCTCATTGCGGAAAACGCCTTTGGCTCTGCACGTGTACAGGCCGTCGGCGCCGGTATCGACATAATAGAAACCCGAAATCCCTTTGATAATCTTTCCCTGCATCAAACCCTCTTAAAATATGCGCACATAGTAACAATAAAGGGCTACCTGCCGTAATCATAGTAGAATAGCCCTTTACATATCAATTACAGTACTCAGCCGACAGGGCCGCCGCCCTCGCCGGTATCACCCGGATCGCCGGAGTCTCCGGGATCGCCCGGATCACCGGAATCATCGCCGGCAGACTTGGGTCCCTTACTGATCGAGAACTTAACCGTGGTGCCCTCCTCGACAAGCGTATTCGCGGGAATGTCCTGCGAGCATACGATTCCGGAATCGTACTCGTCCGAGTAAACCTTTGTTGCCTTGCCGGGTGTGAGTCCGGCATTGGTAAGTATGTCGTTGGCCTGAGATTTGGTATATCCGACGATGTTGGGAACCGCGATCGTCTTTGTTTCAGAGCCCTGACTGATATATACGATAACTTCAGTCTCCTTGGGTACCATGCTGAGCGCTTCGGGCTCGGTCCTGATAACCTTGCCCTCCTCGATGGTATCGGAGTACTCGTACAGGGGAACTACGCTGAAATCATAGGCTTCGAGAAGAGCCTTGGCAGATCCGTATTCCCTGTTGGTAACATCGGTGAGCTGTACCAGCTCCTTGCCGGCGCTGATCGTCAGCCTGACGGTACCGGTCTTTTTGTCGACCTGGATATCCACCGGAGGATACTGCTGGCATACCGTACCCTGCGGATACTCGTCGCTGAAATCTTCCTGTGTCCAGGTAATATTCAGATCCTCACTGTACTTCTTGAGCAATGAAGTAGCGTCCTCAACCGTAAGTCCGCAAACCTGAGGCATCCTGAAAGTCAGATCGTCGGGATTGACGGGTACGGGTGTGGGTGAAGGCGTGGGTGTCGAGGTAGGTGTTATCTTCGATGCCGTATTGGTGGGCGCCTGCGTGGTAGTGACAGTCGTATCGTCGGGATCCTTGGAATTCTTCCCGTCGAAGAAGAACTGCCAGAGCAGGTAAAAGATAACGCAGATCAGCGCGACCGCAAAGATGACGCTGACAACGGTCAGAACCTTCTCGAGCGTGGAATCCATGGAGTCGAGCTCCTCAGCCTCCTTTTTGACGTGACGGCTCTGCCTCTGGTCGGGCGATGTTACGCTGCCCGTACTGTTATCAAAATGAACAACGGGAGATTTGGCCGCGGACTTGACCGCAACGAGCTCCTCTTCGGTCCTGATCCTCGTGGGTGAATTTGAAACCACCGCGTTGCTCGCGATATTTACATAGTCACCGTCGGGATTGATGATCGATCTCTTAAGGTCCCTGATAAGCTCCGAAGCGTTCTGATAACGGCGCTCGGGCTTTTTCTGCATACATTTCTGAACGATCCTGTCGACGCTCGTCGGAACGTCGGGATTCAGCTGCTGAACCGGTGTAGCCTCGCTCTGGATATGGAGCAGGGCGACCGAAACCGAGTTGTCACCCGCAAAGGGCACCTGTCCGGTCAGCATCTCATACAGAGTGATACCGAGCGAATAAATATCGCTTCGCTCGTCGGAATAACCGCCCCTGGCCTGCTCGGGCGAGAGGTAGTGCACCGAACCGAGAGCATTCTGGGAAATGGTATTTGAGGTAGCGGCCTTCGCGATACCGAAGTCGGCGACCTTAACCTTTCCTTCCCTGGAAATAATGATGTTCTGCGGCTTAATGTCCCTGTGAACGATATGATGGGCATGAGCGGCCTCCATGGCCTGCGCGATCTGGATCGCGATGCCGACTGTCTCTTTGACGTCGAGCTTGCCCTTTCTCTCGATAAACTTCTTAAGGGTAATGCCCTCAACGAGCTCCATTACGATGTAATGCAGTCCGTCGTCGTCTCCTACGTCGTAGACACTGACGATGTTGGGATGTGAAAGTCCCGCTACCGACTGGGCCTCCGCCCTGAATTTCTGTACAAAGTTCTGGTCCGAAGAAAACTCGGACTTAAGGATTTTGATGGCTACGTAACGGTTGAGTCTGTGACATTTTGCCTTATATACGTCTGCCATTCCGCCGGATCCGACTTTGTCAATGATCTCATATCTGTCACTGATAAACATTCCGGTTTTTATCATCTGTATTGCCTCCAAAAAACAAAGAAAATATCGCCGTCCGCGGGCTTACTGCGTATCTGCGGTCTGCTCCGCCCCGGGTTCGGGCGCGGTCTTAGGGCTGTACTCAGCCAGGACTACCGAAATATTGTCCTTACCTCCGTTATCGTTGGCTCTCTGGATCAGGCAGATGCCCATATCCTGGAGCGAATTCCTGTGCGCGTCGATAATTTCAAAGATATCCGCGTCGCTCAGCATATTGCTGAGTCCGTCGGAACATAATAAAACAATGTCGCCGGGTCGCAGCTGCACCTCAAAGAAATCCGGTATCGCAACGCCGGCAGCACTGATTGCTCTCGTAACTACATTCTTTTTCGGATGAAAACGGGCTTCTTCTTTTTTGATATCGCCCTTGCGGACCATCTCGGCCACGAGCGAATGATCCTCGGTTATCTGGATCAGCTCTTTCCTGGCCAGATACAGCCTGCTGTCGCCTATGTTGGCAGCTATCATAATGCCGTCCGCGTTAATGGTGCAGCCGACAAAAGTGGTGCCCATGCCTTCGTAGTCGGCGGACTCCGCAGCTTTGAACATCAGCTGCTCGTTTGTCTGCCTCAGGGACTCCTCTATAAGATTAATGATACTGTATTGCTCGGGGCCGGCCGCCCTGATCAGCTCGGTGAATTTCTCCACACAGAATCTGGAAGCAAAATCACCGGCCTTGTGGCCTCCCATGCCGTCGGCTACTATGTAAAGGTTGGCAAGCGGACCGACGGGCGTGTCATCGGCGAAGACGAAATCCTGATTCATCTGCCGAACGATACCGATATCGGTCTGCGCGTATGATCGCATGCCAAATCACCTCCACTTCGTTCCGGCACCCGCAGTCTGTGTTCCGCACTGTTCCGACTGCCCCTTTTCCTCAGGTTCCGGCGGTATAACTCCTTCGTAACTGACCGCATGCAGCGTCAATATCTTTACCCATTCCTTTTCTAATAGTAGCATTTATTCCGTTTTTTTCAAGTATATTTTTGAACCCGCGCACTCCCTCGGCATTCGTTTTCGTGTAGCTGCGCTCTTTGACGGGGTTTACGGGGATCAGATTCACATGCGCGTTTTTGCCCCTGAGGAGCTTAGAGAGAATCTCTGCGCATTCGGCGGAATCATTGACTCCGTTGATCAGACTGTACTCAAAAGTGATGCGTCTGCCGGTCTTTTCGAAGTAATAGTCGCAGGCATCCATAATCTCACGAATCGTATATTTATTGGCGATGGGCATAAAGCTGCGCCTTAGCTCGTCCGTGGGTGAATGGAGCGATACCGCGAGCGTCAGGGTATACTGCCTGTCGGCCAGTTCCCTGATCTTGGGAACGATGCCGCAGGTGGAGACCGTGATGTTGCGCCCGCTGATATTCAGACCCTTTTCATCGGATATGCGTTCATAAAAGCGGCAGAAATTATCAAAATTGTCGAAGGGCTCTCCGGTGCCCATGACCACCACGTTGCTGACCCTCTGCCCGTCGTGGCGCTGTATGTGATAAACCTGCTCGAGCATCTCTCCCGCCGTCAGGTCCCTGATCCTGCCGCCTATCGTGGACGCGCAGAAATTGCAGCCCATGCGGCAGCCGACCTGACTCGATATGCAGACTGAATTGCCGTGCTCGTAACGCATGAGCACGGATTCGATCACATTGCCGTCGGCGAGCTTAAAGAGAAACTTCTCGGTGTCGCCCGCCTCGGACTTCAGCACCGTCGCGATCTCGAGCTTCGGCAGATAATAATCCTCCGAAAGCTTCTTTCTGAGCGCGGCGGAAATATTCGTCATTTCGTCCCATTCGGTCGCCAGTTTTTTATGCAGCCACTCGTACACCTGCGCCGCCCTGAACTTCTTTTCGCCGATGCTCTCAATGTATGCCTGCACTTCTTCGATGCTCAGGCTCTTGATATCTTCCATAGTATCCTCTTTGATTACCAGCTCTTGTAAATATTATAGCCGGTGATAGAAAATTCGGTCTTTCCCGAACCTACGAGCTTTACGGCCGCCACGCCCTTGAGCGGGATCTCGGTAGTATCTGCGGTATCTATAAGATTCATGTCATAGTCGTACAGTTCGACCGTTGTTCCTTCCGAAACATGTAGGATCAGGTTGGATGTGTCTTCACCTTTATACTCTCTCAGATAAAACTCCGCAGGAGCAATATTGACGGTCAGGTTGTTGTATTTCGTAATATCCAAATGCCCTATCTTTGTATAATTGCTGAACCGCGTGAAATCGGGATAGATCGTATATTCCGCAGCCTTTGAAAGATCGTTCGCAGAGTTCCAGTAATTGCCGACATCAAATCTTCCGTATTCGTTTTTCTTCATCCACGAATAGAAATTATTGAAAACCCTCTTGCCGTAGGTCTTCTGTATAGCCTGCACGGTAATATCATTGAGCTGCTCTGTCGAAAGCTCGTCCGGAATATGCAGACCCTCTGCCTTCGCTTTGGCAAACGCCAGTTTATTATATGTCTCGATCCATGAATTGTATTCACCGAACTTTTTATCCAGATATCCCATGAACCTGTACGCCAGCGAAGAAACGCCGTTACTGCTGATATCAAACGTCTCATCGTAATGACCGATCCAGTATTCAACGGACTGCTGGTAAGCCATACCGTATTTCAGTTCAAAATTATTGTTCAAATGGTAAATATCTCCGGCAACAGCGGCCAGATCCGGATCGTTGTCCAAAAGGTACTCGAGGGTTTTAAGATGTGTGTAGCATCTGAATCCTCCGCCCAGGAAATAACCCATATAGCAGCCTGAAAATTCGCGGCAGAATACATTTGCGAGAAATCCCGTAAAAGTATACCCGTCAGCGACAAAGAGATCCGAAGGTGCGATCCACATTCTCCCCTCCGATGATCCAAAATGCCCCTGGCTTTCGTACAGGGGATCCGCTTTGCTGTCTCTGGAAACATAGACCCTGATCTTTCCGGTGCGATACTTTGCATCCTTTATCGATCTTCCGGATGCATTCTCCATCGCGCTAAATATTCCGTCGGCTTTTTCTGCCAGGTTGGGGCAGACATAAATATTGGGGTCGATCTCGAAAACGAAGTATTTTGTCTCGATAACCGTAAGCTCGTCGGTTATATAGCCTACATCGATCTTTTCGATCCCGCCTTCAGTATTATCGCCGTCCTTTACTGTAACCGTAACTGTCTTGCTGTACTTGCCCCAGACAGTCTTCTTGCCTGATTTCAGGTACGAACGGACCATGAATGAATACTCACCGGGAGCCAGGTGCTTTGCAGTATAGGTTCTTACCTCGCTGCCGTCCTTTTTAAGAGTCGCCAGCTTAACGAAGCCGTCTCCTTCGGGCTTTTCGACAAGAATCTTATAACCCTGTGCATTCGCGGTTTTATCGATCGTGATCGTTACGCTTGTTCCGTCATCGTTGACCTTTGCGGAAATCTTCGCCTTTCCGGGCTTGGCAGTTGCTGCGCTTACCTTTTCGACACCGCTCCCCGAAACGATACCGAGAACCATTACAGCGGTCAACAGCAGCGTCATCAGCCTTCTGAACAAATTGTTTCTCATAACTTCCTCCCACATATAAATATTTTAATGATATACATAATCGTAAATATGATATCCCGTGATGTTAAATACGGTCTCGCCCTTCCCGACGAGCTTTACGGACGCGACGCCGGTGAGAGGTATCTTCTCGGACTGTACGGTGTCGATGAGTTTTCCGTCGGCATCGTAGAGCTCAACGGTCGTACCGGCCGACACGTTAAGTATCAGGGCCGATGTGTCCTCGCCCTTGTATTCCCTCAGGTAAAACTCGGCCGGAGCGATGAAGACCGTGAGGTCGCTGTATTCGGTCATTTCGCCGCCCGGAAGCTTTGTTTTGTTCTCTGCCCAATAGTAGAACGGATAGACCGTATACGCGGAAACTGAGGCAAACGCGTTGCATCTGTCGTAATAATCGTCCGCGTCGAATCTGCCGTACTCGTTCGAGCGCATCCAGGAATAGAAACCGTCGAGGACAGTGTCTCCGTATGTCGTCTTAAGAGCCCTGATCGCCAGGTTCGCGACAGTCTTGTCCGTGAGGCCTTCTTCGGGATCGTACTCCGGAAGACTGATCTTCGCGGTATACAGACCATCGTATGTCTCAAACCAGGAAGTATAGTCTCCGAAGCTCTCATCGAGATACCCCATCAGCCTGAAACCCAGCCCGTAAGCCCCGTTTCCGCAGAAATCATAAGCCTCGTCCGCATGCTTCATCCAGTACTCGACCGATCTGTCGTACATGACCTCATAGTCTTCGAGCATCATATTGTATTTGACCAGGTCGGGAGAACACAGTATCGCGCCCAGATCCGGATCGTGCTCCGCCAGATACTCCGCCGCAAGCATCTCGGTATATGTCGCAAAGCCTTCATCCATTACGGTCCCCGCAAAACCGCCGGTAAACTCCCGGTTAAAAGCGTGTCCGAGCTCATGCGCGAAAGCATAGCCGCTCTCCACGAACAGGTCCGAAGGCGCTATCCAGATCTCATCGTCGCTGCCGCCCGTAGGCCCGGAATTCTCCGCAGCGGTATCCTGCGCCTCATATCTCGAGACATGAACCGTGATCTTATAATCATGATATTTGCCGTCCATAACCCGCAGGCCGGTCACCGCTTCCATCGCTCGGAATATACCGTCGGCCTTGGCTGCGAGCTGCGGGACAACATAGATACCGGGGTCAATATCAAATATCAGGTATTCGGTCTCTATCGTTGTTTTTGCCTTAGTGATATATCCTACATCCGTCGCGGCGTTCGGCGCATACGAAGCCGCGCCTACGGTGAGTGCCGCGGTTTTGCTGTATTTGCCCCATACGGTCTTGCTGTTTTTTTTTGAATAGGCGCGTACCTTGAACACGTACTCTCCCGCCGACAGCTTTTTCGCGGTATATGTCCTTTTTTCGGTCCCGTCCTGTTTTAAGGTCTTAAGCTTTACAAATTTGTCCGAGCCGGGCTTTTTGACCATGATCTTATAGCCTGCGGCATTTTTCGTTTTTGCTATCGAGAGCGTAACGCTCTTTCCGTCGGCGCCTGCCGAAACTGTAAGCTTTGCCCTGGAGGGCTTTGCCGCGGTGTCGGCCTTTGCGGGTAAGGCATCGCCGAACAGCCCTGCGGCAAATACTGTCGCCAGCAGTATGGTTATTAACTTTTTAAAGATGCTGTTTCTCATGCCTCTCTCCGTGGTAGATCGATCACTGTCCGTATCTCGCGGATTTCTTCGAAATTCGCTCTATCTTTTATATTTTATCATATCCTTAAAAGTGATACAATAAATACATATTTAAACACTGTATTGGGGGTAAACGTTACTATGAGAACACTGCTGAAAAACGGAAAGATCTACGACGGTACGGGGAATGAGGCTTTTACCGGCGATATACTGATCGAGGGCGATAAGATCGTAAAGGTCGCTCCCACGGTTGCCGACGGTGCCGACAGGATCATCGATCTGACCGGAAAATCCGTATCTTCGGGCTTTATCGACGGACATTCGCACAATGACTGGTTCGCGATCAAAAATGACGCTCTGCCGTACTTCGATCCTTTCATCCGCCAGGGCATGACGACATTTATCGCGGGAAACTGCGGCATCTCGGAGATCGGATTTGACAAAGACTGTGAATACAAGGACAAGATAGGCGGAGGGCTCTTCGGCTTCAGGAACACAAAGGGCGAATACGGCGATATCGATTCATACGCAGATGCAACTGACCGCAAAATGCCCTGCAACATGGCCGTTCTCGTGGGCCACTGCTCCGCCAGGGCCGCAGTCAGCGGATATTCCAACAGAAAACTGACTCCCGATGAAGAGACACGGATGCTCTCTATCATCGAGGAAAACCTTAAGCAGGGCGCGGCCGGGGTTTCCTTAGGCCTCATGTACGAACCCGGCCTCTATTCGGATACGGAGGAGCTTAAAAAAGTCGCCGCTCTCTGCCTCAAATACGACAAACCGCTCACGGTCCATCCCAGAGCCAACTCCGCCGTCTCGATGGCTTACCCCGAACTGCTCGGACGCTCGCATCTGCTGCGGGCCGTTGATGAACTGGTCGAGATTGCAAAAGGCACAAAGCTTAAGCTCCAGTACTCTCACGCCATCTTCGTCGGAAAGCGGTCGCTCAAAGACAAGGACGAGTTTGTCCGTATCATGGCCGATCTCAGAAAAGCCGGCGTAGACGCGATGTTCGACATCTACAACGAATGCCTCGGAGTCTCCGTTATCACCGTTATCCTGCCCACCTGGTATCAGGGCATGAGCAAAGAAGAACGCAAAAAGCCTCTTAACAGATTAAAGCTTTCCGCTCTTATCAAGGCTTCGAGCCTGCTCCTCGGCTTCGGCTTCAACGATATCGAGATCGCCTATATCGGTCCCGGCCATGAGAAATACGAGGGCAAAACCGTACACCGGATAGCAAAGGAAGAAGGCATGTCCGATCTTAACGCATACCTGATGCTCTGTGAAAAAAGCAATTTCTGCGGCCGCGTGAATATGGGTCCCTATTCCACTCCCGCGATCATCAGTGAGTTCGAGAAAAACGAGCATTGCCTGTACATGACCGACGGATGGGTCGAGGAACACGGCATACAGAATCCCGTGATCTACGACTGCTATCCCAAGTTCATCCGCGATTCCCTGCTGGGCACGGGCTGTTCGATGCCGATGACCGTCCGCAAGATGACCGGCGCGATCGCCGACAGGTTCGCGCTTTGTGACAGAGGTTATCTGAAAGAGGGATACTTCGCGGATATCACCGTATTTGACGAGTCCGCGATCAAAGCCGCGACGCCCGATCAGGGCAGGCCTTTCGGCATAGACAAGGTATTCGTCAACGGAGAACTCGTACTCGATGACGGCAGACTCGACACAGACGCTCTAAAGAGCACCGGAAGGCTGCTGAAGGTCTGATCAGTGTATTCACAAGAATTCAGAGAGGAGCCACACCATGACAAAGAAAAAGATCGGAACGATCGGTGATATCCTGATGTACGCGCTTCTGCTCGCGCAGATGCTCTATATCTTCATCGGCAACAATGTTCATGAGATACTCGGCATCGCATTCTTTGTATGCCTGACCGGGCACATCATCCTCAAGGGCTGGTGGTTTAAGACACTTTTCAAAAAAGAAAAAACCTCCCTCAGGAGGTTCTTTGATGCCATCACATGCCTGCTGATGCTGACGATCATCGTTCTGATGCTCAGCAGCATGGGTGTTTCGAGGTTTATCTTCCCCAATGTGCGTTTCATGGGCAGCGCCGCGCTGCACAGGTATCTGGCCACCGCGGTCCTGACTCTCGGCGTACTGCACGGCGGCCTGCATTTCATCATGCGCGCAAAGAAACCCGCGAGGGCATGGATCATCGTTATCGCGCTGTGCGCCGCCGCATTCTCGATCGGCATATTTGCGGTTCCTTATCTTAACCGTCATTTCAGGTCGGTAGATATAGTACGCTCCGAAAAGTTAAACGGCGACCGGGTGAACTGGTCCGGCACCAAGCCTATGGTCGTTTACTTTACGCGCCTCGGCAATACCGATTTCGAGCCCGATGTCGACGCGGTCTCGGGCGCATCGCTGCTCACCTCCGACGGCGGGCTGACCGGCAGCAACGAACTGCTCGCGGACATGGCCGGCAGTATCCTCTCCTGCGAACCTGTTGCCATAACGCTTACCGGCAAAAAGTATCCGTCCTCATATAACGCGACGATCGCTGTCGCGGGCGACGAGCTGCGGGCACAGGCACGTCCCGCGATCGAGCAGGTTGACGTGACAGGCACCGATTCCATAATCCTGATATACCCGCTCTGGTGGGGTTCGATCCCGATGCCCGTTGCGACCTTCCTTGAGCAGAATGACTTTACCGGCAAAACGATCTATCTGATCGCCTCACAGGGAAGCAGCGGCTACGGACGCACCGTATCCGAGGTGGAATCGCTCTGCCCGGGCGCTTCGGTCATCCCCGGCACGAGCATTTACTGCGAGGATATCCCCGATGCAAGACCGGTCCTTTATGACCTTATAAAGAAATGGAACAGCGGACAGTGATCATTTCTTCCTGTTCTCATAGTCCTCGAGTGCCGATTTGATGGCCTCTTCCGCAAGAACCGAACAGTGCATCTTATAATCCGGCAGTCCGTCGAGCGCCTCAGCAACGGCCTTGTTCGTCAGCTTCATGGCTTCGCTCACGGGCTGCCCTTTTATCATCTCGGTAGCCATCGAGCTCGACGCGATCGCGCTGCCGCAGCCGAAGGTCTCGAATTTAACGTCCTTGATCACATCGTCCTCTATCTTCAGGTACATCTTCATGATGTCACCGCACTTTGCGTTGCCGACCTCTCCTATGCCGTCAGCGTCCTCGATAACGCCCACATTTCTGGGATTTCTGAAATGATCCATAACTTTTTCGCTGTATAATGCCATTTTTCTGCCTCCGTATCATTCGATAAAATATGCCGGCTCACAGTATAAACTGCTTTTTGCCCGAAACGAGGTCTCTCCAGATCGGCGAGAAGCCTCTTAAATACTCAACGACTTCGCCCACGGACCTGATGATGTGATCGCAGTCCTCATCGGTAATATCTTCACCGATCGAGAGCCTGAGCGACCCGTGCGCCACATCGTGCACCCTGCCGATCGCCAAGAGCACGTGGCTCGGATCGAGTGACCCCGATGTGCAGGCGCTGCCCGACGAGGCTTCGATGCCCTTATCGTCCAGCAGCAGGAGCAGGGATTCTCCTTCGATGCCCTCAAAGCAGAAATTAACGTTGCCCGGGAGTCTGTTATGCTCATCTCCGTTGATCGCGGAATGAGGGATTGCCTTAAGACCGGCGATCAGCTTATTGCGCGCCGCGGTCAGTTTTCCTGCATTTTCCTGCATATTAGCTGCCGCTTCCTTGAGTGCCGCAGCCATCGCCGCGATACCCGGGACATTCTCGGTACCCGCGCGCTTACCGCGTTCCTGCGCGCCGCCGTTGATCAGGTTTTCTACCCTGATTCCCTTTTTCACATAGAGGAAACCGACGCCCTTGGGACCGTGGAACTTATGCGCCGACGACGAGAGCATGTCGATGTTGTCATCCTCAACGTTAACCGGAATATGTCCGATCGCCTGAACGGCGTCTGTATGGAACAGTACCTTTTTCTCGCGGCAGATCGCGCCGATCTCGCGGATGGGCTGGATAGTGCCGATCTCGTTGTTCGCGTACATGATCGTAACCAGGCAGGTATCCTCACGTATCGCGTCCCTCACCTCTTCGGGGCGAACGATGCCGTTCTCATGGACATCAACGAGTGTTATCTCAAATCCGTCCTTTTTAAGCTTATCGAGCGTATGGAGCACCGCATGATGCTCAAAGGCCGATGATACAATGTGCTTTTTGCCGTTCTTCACGCCTATGGCAGCTGCCGAAAGAATAGCCTGGTTGTCCGCCTCGCTGCCGCCCGAAGTAAATATGATCTCACGCGGCTGCGCGCCGATCACTGCGGCCACATCCTCTCTCGCCTGCTCAAGGACCTCCTTTGCGGTCTGTCCGATACTGTACAGGCTCGAAGGATTGCCGAACGTCTCCTTCATCAGCCGTGTCATGGTCTCTATCGCCGCGTCGCTCATTCTGGTCGTTGCGGCATTGTCTGCATAGATCAAATCAATAATCTCCTTTCATTTCAGGCACTCGCCGTTTGCTTTCGGCAACTCTGCCTGCCTTTTACCTTGGTATATTTTAAATCCCTTTTACCCACTATGTCAATAGGTTTTTAAAGTCATAAAAAATTAAATATTTATATCCTGACAAAAAGGACCCTCTTTCAAGGGTCCTCTCGTATTATCCGCATATGTTTATTTCCTGATCATCCGGGCGTAGAAAAAGCCGTCCGCGCCGTTCTCTCCGGGAAGGAGCTGTTTCGACAATGCGCATTCAAAACCCTTCGCCGCGATGTATCCGACATTATCCTCGTTCTCCGCGCGGTTCACCGTACAGGTGCTGAACAGCAGCTGACCGCCGGTTTTCACGTATCTCACCGCATTGTCGAGAATGCTCCGCTGCAGTATGACCAGCTCATTTTGTCCCTCGGGCGTCATGTTATATTTAATGTCCGGTTTTCGTCCGATGATACCGAGTCCCGAGCACGGCACATCGGCGATCACTATGTCAAAAGCGTTTTCGAAATCGGGAACAAATACGGTCGCATCGCTCACGGCTGTCCGGATGTTCGTAAATCCGCTCCTGACGATGTTCTCATCGATCATGCGTACCTTCTGCTCCGAAATGTCGCAGGCAATGACCTGTCCGCCGTCCGAAGCCCCTGTTCCCGCCGTCTCTTTTTCCGCAGCTTCGGGACCGAGTGTTCCTGCAGTCCCTTTTTCCGCAGCTTGGACTCCGGCTCTTTTCGCCGCCGTCAGCCTGTCAGCAATATTCAGGCTCTTGCCTCCCGGAGCTGCGCACATGTCGAGCACGCGCTCGTCTCCGCGGATCTCGGCGATCTCGCCTGCGATTACAGAGCTCATATCCTGCACCGAAAAAAGTCCGTCCCTAAACTCAGGTATGCTGTTTAAGGATGAATAACCGGTTATCGACATACAGCGTTCGATCCCGGTCCTCTGCACATCTATCCCGCGTTCGGTAAGCCGCTCGCAGAGCCCGTCCGGCGATATTCTCGATGAATTGCAGCGGATATATGTCTTTGATGGCGTCAGGTAATGCTCAAAGGCCCTGACGGCTGCTTCGATGCCGTAATTATCACAAAAATACCTCACTATCCATTCGGGAACCGAATAATACAGGCTCAGACGTACTGTGTCGTCTTTGATGCCCGACAGATCGGTGAGTATGTCTTTCTGCCTCGCGATATTGCGCAGCACGCCGTTTACAAAACCGCTGAGGTTTACAAGCCCGCGCTTTTTGGCGAGCTTAACGGATTCGTTGCAGGCCGCTGAGTCCGGTACATTCATGTAGATCAGCTGATATGCGCCCATCCGGATGATGTTCCTGACCACGGGCTTCATCTTTGCCGTCTTCGTCTTCGAAACGGCGTCGATCACATGATCGAGCATCATTTTACGCTCGACAACTCCCATTACCAGGCGCTTTACGAAGCTCCTGTCCTGATCGGACATGCCGGATCCGGCATCAAGATGGTCCGCTATAACTAGATGCGAGGGCCTGTGCTCTTCGAGAACATCAACGATCATGTTGAGACAGTCGTTTCTGATATCCGCCATATCACAGGCCCTCCGTTATCCGTATTAATACATGTCAAAACCGTTTCAGCTTATCTCGTCGGCCTTTTTGCCGCATACCATGCCTTCTTCGAGCTTATAGCCTCTTAAGAAATCTCCTGCCGCCATGCGTTTTTTGCCCTCGAGCTGAACTTCGAGGAGTTCGAGGCACCCGTCCGCGGTCTCGATATAGAGACCGGCACCGTAAGTAAATATCCTGCCCGGCGTTCTTTCTGCCGTCGCGCCGCAGCATGAAGGCTCACAGCTGCCGGCATTGCCCGGCTCTGCAGGGGTGGTTACACATCCGTCCGGGATCACCGCCTTCCAGATCTTCAGCATCTTGCCGTTTATGAAGGTATAGGCACCGGGCCAGGGTATCAGGCCTCTGATCAGCCTCTCGAGATATTCGGTCTTATTGTTGAAATCGAGTTCTCCCATGCTCTTTTTGATCATGCCGACATAGGTCGCCTCGTCATTGTTCTGGGGAACGGGATGCGCGGTACCCGCCTCGATCCGGTCCATAGCCTCGAGAAGAGTCGGACCTCCGAGCTCCATCAGCCTGTCATGCAGACTGCCCGCGGTCTCATCCGGTGCCAGCTCGAGCTTGCGAGTCAGGATCATGTCTCCGGTGTCCAGTCCCTTTTCCATGTACATGATCGTAATGCCGGTCTCCTTTTCGCCGTTGATAACGGCCCACTGAATAGGCGACGCGCCGCGGTATTTCGGGAGCAGCGAAGCATGCACGTTGATGCAGCGGTACCTGGGGAGATTAAGTATATTCTCACGCAGAATCTGGCCGTACGCAGCCACGACGATAATGTCGGGATCCAGCTGTCGTATAGATTCTACAAATGTCTCATCGGATGCCTTTTCAGGCTGAAAAACAGGTATTTCATGCTCGATCGCAACCTTTTTCACATCCGAGAATATGATCTCGTTTCCTCTCGAATTGGGTTTGTCGGGCTGTGTTACGACACCTACCACCTCATGTCTCGAGGCTATCAGTGTTTTTAAAATGCCCGCAGCGATCTCGGGCGTACCCATAAATACTACACGCATAGAAGGCTCCTTTCATGCCGCAAACAGATGATAAAACAGAGCGCCGTATAACCGGCCGGCACTTTATTCGCCTTCGTCCGCGTTCTCCTCCGCGGACATCAGGTCGCCCTCTACCTTGCTCGTGTAGAGCACTCCCTCGAGATGATCGAGTTCATGCTGTACGGCACGCGCAAGCAGCTCCGTGCCTTCGAGCTCAAAGGGCTGCATATCGATATCGAGCGCCTTAACCTTAACATGGTTGGCGCGTGTTACGACTCCCGATTTGCCGGGCACAGAAAGACAGCCCTCGGGACCGGTCTGCTCGCCGTCAGCCTCGGTGATCACGGGATTGATCAGAACGATGGGCGAATCGCCCTCCTCCGAAACATCGATGACCACGATGCGCTTTAAAACGCCGACCTGCGGAGCCGCAAGACCTACGCCGTTAGCCTCGTACATAGTGTCTATCATGTCTTCGATGAGCTCCCTGTTGCGGGCGGTCATCTCTGTAACCTCTTTGCATTTCTTGTTAAGGATCGGATCTCCTTCTTTTCTGATGTTCCTCAGTGCCATGTACAGTACCTCCGTTGAAATTAAACTGCAGCGCAGCCGATTCCGGCAGCTCGTCGCCGTATTGCGCCAGCAGGTCTTTTATATTGATCAGCAATGAATAGTCCACTGCCTTAATATAGATTATCTTGCGGTAAATGTCACGCGCCTTTGCTAGAGGCGCATCGGCGGGACCTATGAGCCTCGCCTGTAAAGCATTTTCCTTTACAGCGTTTTTCCCGAGGTAAGCATCGGTCCTTTCCCTGACCTGCTCCGATATTCTCGCCGCTTCCTCCTCCGTCGTGGAAAGGATCAGCACCGAGAGCATGCATCTGGCCGGAGGATAGTTCATGACCTTCCTGAAGCTGTATTCCTCCTCGTAAAAGCCTACGTAGTCCGCCTTTGCGGCATGCTCTATACAATAGTTTTCCGGATTATAGGTCTGGATCACAACGTCGCCGGCGAGCTCACCTCTGCCCGCGCGCCCCGATGCCTGGGTCAGCAGCTGGAACGTGCGCTCTCCCGCCCTGAAATCCGGCGCGAACAGCGACATATCGGCCATCAGTATGCCTACCAGCGTGCATTTGTGGAAATCATGTCCCTTAACTATCATCTGCGTGCCGATGAGAATATCAGCCTCTTCGTTCGCAAATGCCGACAGGATGCGCTCATAGCTGTCCTTTGACGCCGTCGTGTCGGCGTCCATCCTGAGTATGCGCGCCGAAGGATACAGGTCTTTAAGTTTCTCCTCGACCTTCTGAGTGCCCAGACCCAGCGAAGAAATATACGCGGAGCCGCATTTCGGACATTTATCGGGCTTGGGCTCGGTATGCCCGCAGTAATGGCAGACCATATTGCCGGTGTTGTGCAAAGTCATCGATATATCGCAGTGAGGACATTTTATCACATGTCCGCAGCTTCTGCACGAAACAGAACCGGAATATCCCCTGCGGTTTAGGAACAGCATGGTCTGTTCTTTCCTGTTCAGTCTGTCCTCGATCAGTTCGCGAAGGACCCTCGAGAAAACCGTACGGTTCCCGGCCCTTAATTCCTCCCTCATATCCGCGACATGCACGGTCGGCATCAGCGCGCCGCCCGCGCGCGAATCGAGCGTAAACAGCCTGATAAGCCCTGCCCGGGCCATGGTGTAGGCCTCGAGCGAAGGTGTGGCGGAGCCGAGTATAACGGGCGCATTTTCGTCCTCTCCGCGCTTAAAAGCGACCTCTCTCGCATGATACGCAGGCACGTTCTCAGCCTTGTAGCTGCCCTCGTGCTCCTCATCTATGATGATCAGTCCGAGTCTCTCAAAAGGCGTAAAAAGCGCCGATCTCGGGCCTATGACAATATCTGTCTCTCCCCGTTTTGCCCTGAGGTACTGGTCGTAGCGCTCACCTGCGGAAAGCTTTGAATTCATCACAGATATACGGTCGCCGAAGCGCATGTAGAAGCGCTTTACGGTCTGGTAAGTCAGCGCGATCTCGGGGATCAGCATGATAACCTGCCGTCCGTTTTCTATCACGTGCTCTATGATGTCGAGATAGATCTCTGTCTTGCCGCTGCCGGTAACGCCGTGGATCAGGTAATCGCGCCTGTTCCCCGCGTCGATATCTGCCCTGATCTCGTCCGCTATCGCCTGCTGCGCCGTATTCAGCTTATTTTTAACGAAGCCCGAGCGGTCTATGTCCGAAAACGGATTGCGGTAGACGACCTCCGATCTGATCCTGACAACATGGTCGGATTCAAATTTGGCAATAACATTTGCCGCGATATTGAGCTTCGAAACCGTCAGCGAATAATCAAGCCTGCCGGCCTCGATCAGTTCGCGCAGGAACCTCTCTTTTGCCGTATGGTGCTTTCTTACGGCCTCCGCGAGCAGCGAGGAAAGCTCCTCACGTGACGCTATCGGCTCGATAGTGCGCACCGCCAGCTGCTTTATCTTTTTTGACGACGGGATGACTGTTTTTAAAGCCTGGTTCATGGTCCCGCCGAAACGGTCCTTTATCCACCATGCGAGGCTTATCATCCGCCCGTCCACGGGATTTATCTTTGCCGCTACGCCTGTGACCGGCTTGATCCTCGACGGATCGATCTGCGGTTTTTCCGAAAGCTCGATCACATATCCGTTGATCGTACGGCTGCCGAACGGTATAACTACCGGGCACCCGGGCCTGATCTTATCGGCGAGTGTCTCCGGCACCAGATACTGATAGGGCTTGTCGACGTTTTCCGACGAAATGTTCACTATAACATCAGCGTACAAAATGCCCTCCTCCAAAACCGGCTCAGACGTAGCCTCTTTCCGCCATGAGGCGCGAAACCGCGTCCGCAACGAGTTCTCTCTCATCCATGTGGTATCTGACGCCCTCGATCTCCTGATAATCCTCCTGACCCTTTCCGGCCAGAACGATCATGTCGCCGTCCTTAGCGTCCCTGATCACCGTGTAAATGGCCTCTTTGCGGTCGGGCACCACGATATACTCACCGTCAGCGCGTTTCACTCCCACGAGTATATCGTCGATAATGTCGAGCGGCTTTTCAAATCTGGGATTATCCGAGGTAACTACGGTCAGATCGGCGAGTCTCGATGATACCTCACCCATCTCGAAGCGTCTTTCCTTATCCCTGTTTCCTCCGCAGCCGAACAGGCATACGAGCCTGCCGGGCTTATGCTCGCGAAGTGTCGAGAGCAGGCTGTTCAAAGCCATGGAATTATGCGCGTAATCGATCATGATCGCGAAACGGTCACTGATCTTCAGCGTCTCGAGCCTGCCTCTTACCTTAGTCTCGTACAGAGCCTCGGCTGCCTTACCGTAGAGGTCCTTTAAGAGGGCCTCGTCGCCGTCCGCGTCTTTTTTAAGGATCCTGCTGCAGACAGCGAAAGCGCCGAGTGAATTGTTGACATTAAACCTGCCGGGCGTGGACAGCGTGATCTTCAGTCTGTCGCTGTCAAATACCGCATCGTACGCAATGCCGATGTCACCGCCGCTGCCGATCAGCTCGATATTCTCAGCACGGAAATCACAGGTCTCTCCGTAGCCGAACGAAACTGCCTGCCCGAATACTGGAGGGATCGTAGCGGGGAAATCTGCGGGAGCCTCAGCCTTGCAGCGTACCACCGCGTCAAAATGGGGATCGTCCGAATTGCCGAACGCCATGCCGCACTGCCTGAAAAGCAGGCTCTTGCAGTACATGTACTCCTCAAAACTCGCGTGCTCGTTGGGTCCGATATGATCCGACTCAAGATTGGTGAACAATGCGTAATCGTAAACGATGCCGGCCACACGGCTCTGTTTCATGGCCTGTGAGCTGACCTCCATTACAAGGCTGTCGCAGCCCTCATCCACCATCTGCGCGAGGAACGACTGCACGGTATAGGGATCCGGCGTCGTATTGTGCGTCTCATAGACCTTGTCTCCTATGCCCACTCCGATAGTGCCCATAATGCCGGTCTTATGCCCGCATTTCTGCAGGATGTTGCGGATCATGTAGGCGCTGGTGGACTTGCCCTTTGTACCCGTGAGGGCGATGGTCGTGAGTTTCCTGGCCGGATGTCCGAACCATGCAGCCGAAAGCAGCGACATCGCGGCCCTCGTATCGGGCACCCTGATAACCGTAGCCCCCGATACAGGTTCGGTCTCACGCTCGGTAACGATCACCGAAGCACCGTTTCCGGCTATCTCGGCAACCTTGTCGTGTGAATCGAAATTGGCGCCCTTAATGCAGACAAACATGCAGTTTTCAACTACTTTCCTGTTGTCGTTGATGAGCGCGGTGATCTCCGTGTCTTCGACTCCGGGAATCTTATTTACATAGTCAAAACGCAGTCCGTCAAGAAGCTGCTTGCATTTCATAGCAATATCCTCACAATCTAATGCGGTCCCGTCTCCTAAAGGTGACAGGGCCGCAGATCATTATCGTTATTCGCGAACCGTCTTACGATCACAGACGTCTGTAAAGGTCCTCGTACTGACGGGCCGAATTGTTCCAGGAGAAATCCTGTGCCATAGCTCTGTCGATCAGTTTGTTCCATTCACGCTTGCGGTCCATGAAAATGTGCTTTGCGTAATTGATCGTAGCAAGCATCTCGTGCGCGTTGTAGTTTGAGAAGCTGAAGCCCGTACCGGTGTTGCCGTACTCGTCGTAGGGATAAACGGTGTCCTTAAGTCCTCCGGTCTCACGCACGATCGGCAGCGTGCCGTAACGAAGGCTCATGAGCTGGCTGAGTCCGCAGGGCTCGAACAGCGACGGCATCAGATACGCGTCGCAGCTCGCGTACAGCTTATGCGCGCGGTCGTTGGAATAGTAAATATTGGCCGAAACCCTGTCCGGATATTTCCATGCGAAATGCCTGAACAGGTTCTCGTACTTGGGGTCTCCCGTACCGAGCACAACAAGCTGCGTATCCTCGGCGCAGATCTGCTCGATAACGCAGTCCACGAGATCCAGACCCTTCTGGTCGGTCAGGCGCGAACAGATACCGATCATGAACTTTCGGTCGTCGACCGTCAGGCCGAGCTCCTTCTGGAACTCACGCTTGTTCTTTACCTTTTCCTTTCGGAAGTCCATCGCGGAATACTGCTTGAAGATATAGGGATCGGTCTCCGGATTGTATTCGTCGTAATCGAGGCCGTTCACGATACCGCAGAGAGAGTTCGCTCTCGCGTTCATCAGGCCGTCGAGACCCTCTCCGTAGAACGAATTCTTGATCTCCTCGGCATAGGTCTTGCTGACCGTCGTAACATAGTCGGCATAAACGATGCCGGCCTTAAGATAGTTTGCGTCGCCGTAAGCTTCGATCTTGTCCGAAGTGAAGTAATACTCCGAAAGTCCCGTGATATCCATTACCTGCTTTTTGTTCCAGATACCCTGGAACTTGAGGTTATGGATGGTCATGATCGTCTTGATGCCCCAGTAGAACTCGTTCGCCTGGAAGGTATCATGCAGATAAACGGGAACCAGACCTGTCTGCCAGTCGTTGCAGTGGATGATGTCGGGCCTGAACGGGATGATAGGCAGCGCGGAAAGCGCGGCTCTGCAGAAAAACGCGAACTTCTCGACGTCCTCGTAGATCTGTCCGTACGGAGCGTATCCCTGGAAATAGAACTCATTGTCGATGAAGTAGAACTTAACGCCCTGATACTCCATCTCAAGAATGCCCACATACTGCTGACGCCATGCGAGCTCCATGTAGAAATGGTTCAGATACTTCATCTGGGACTTGTATTCGTCCTTGATACAGGCATACTTGGGGATGATGACCCTCACGTCGAACTCGTCCTTGTTCAGATACTTCGGCAGAGAGCCGATAACGTCCGCCAGACCGCCCGTTTTGATAAAGGGAACACATTCGGATGCGATAAACAGAATATTTTTCATACTTTTCACCAGCTGTAATTATATTTTAATGTTGTTTGCCTTACGGATCTCAGTTTTACGGGCCGCAGCGTCATTCCTGATGTCTGCCGCAGCCTCGAGCACGCTTTCGGAAGGGTTCTCGCCTCCCAGTATCCGTCCGAGCTCATTAAGTATACCCGACTCGTCAAGTATGTCAACACTGACTTTCGTCGAATCGTCGAAAGCGCTCTTTGTAACGCAGAAATGCGAATCGGCCATCGCTGCGATCTGCGGAAGATGCGTGATGCAGATGACCTGATGCTCTTCGGCTATCGCGCAGAGCTTGTCCGCGACCTTCTGCGCGGTGATGCCGCTGATACCGGTATCGATCTCATCAAATATCAGCGTCCCAATGGTCTCGCGTCTGGCAAATACCGACTTGATCGCGAGCATGATGCGGCTCATCTCACCGCCCGAGGCTATCTTATTCAGGCTCCTGGGCTCCTCGCCGGGGTTCAGCGAGATTAGGAACTCGGCGCGGTCCATACCGTCCGCGTGCAGCTCCTCCCTCTCGGTAAAGCTGATATCAAAGACAACTTTGTTGAAATTGAGCTCTTTTAAGGCCTCGGTGATCTGGTCCTTGAGCACCGCCGCGGTCTGTTTCCGAAGCTTCGAGAGCTCCAGGCTGTGCTGCCTGCACTTTGCTCCTGCGGCCTCCAGCCTCTTTTCGAGACCGTCGACATAGGACTCAAACTCGGTCAGTTTCGCGAGCCTTTCTTTGTTCGAATCGCAAAAGGCATATATGTCATCGACCGTGCTGCCGAATTTGTGCTTCAGCCGCGCGATCAGGTCAAGACGCTCATCGACCTCGTTCAGGCGCTCGCCGCTCTCTGGCATGGCGCCCAGATAATCCTCCATTTCGCGGTAAACATCGCTCACGCGCGAATCTATCTCACTCAGCTCGTCGAGATATCCGGAAAGATTCTCATCGAGCTCTCCGACCCTGCCGAGGGCCTTTATCGCGGCGGAAAGCATGTCGCTCACGCCGTCGTCGTTATATAAATATCCGCATGCGCCGCCCAAAGCCTCTGTGATCAGCTCTGCGTTCGCGAGGACCTTTCTCTCTGCCTTAAGGCTCTCCTCCTCGCCCTCTTTGAGTTCGGCGCGCTCTATCTCATCGATCTCGGCCTTAAGCCTGTCTATCTCCCTCGCCCTGAGCGCGGGATCATTCTCAAGACCGTCCAACTCATCCCTGATCGAACTGTACTCAGCGTACTCCCCTGCGATCAGGTCCTTAAGTCCCGATGCCTCAGCCCCGAGCATCCTGTCTATGATCTCGAGATGCTTTGCGGTATCCGTAAGGCTCTGGTGCTCATTCTGTCCGTAGATATCGATGAGCTCGGCCGTTATGCTGCGCGCAGCCGCGGCGTTCATCGTCTCGCCGTTGATCCTTACTATGCTCTTTCCGTTTGTCATGAGCTTACGGGATATCACGATCTCGTCATCCGAAATATCGATCCCGAGCTCCTCTGCGGCCGCAGCCGCTCTCGCCCCGATCCCGGTGAAGGTCAGCTCCGCCAGGGCAAAATCGCATCCTGAACGGATCACCTCACGGGAAGTCCTCGCGCCTAAAGCCAGGTTCACGGCCCCGAGGAGAATGGATTTACCGGCACCGGTCTCACCCGTCAGAACGTTCAGGTTCCCCGCCAGTCCGATATCCGCCTCATCGATCAGCGCAAAATTCTTAACATGTACATTTGAAAGCATATGTCCTCCTGTACTCTCTCCGTTTAGAATTTTACCATAATCCGCGGCCATAAACAAGAATAAAACGAGCGGCCGGTACATATGCCGGCCGCCCTGTTCGGTCTTATCTGATAAACAGTATCCTGTTGATCGAGCAAAGGTTTCTGTTTGCGAAACTGTCCTTTATCCAGCTTGTTCTGCCGTGTTTTACAACGAAATAGACCGCGTGCGATCCGGTGATCGGCTTAAGCTTTATCTTCGTAACGCCATCGGCCTCCAAAATCTTTCCGCAGCCGATCTCCTCACCGTCCTCGCTGTCCAGGCGCACATGTATCTCGCCGGTCTGTCCGACTCCGAAGGTCTCGATGCATACGGAAACCGTACTGTTCGAATAGTCAACGCCGAAATCAAAGTATTTGAAACCGATCACGGCGCCGTCGCATATATTGACTATGGGACGGTTGAATATATCCTTTTCGGTGATGAAGCAGCCGCCCTTTAAAATGCATGCCTGCACGGGCTCAATGGGCCTGAACGGGTTAAGCGCCGTCTCAAAGCCTGCGGAGGACATCTCTGCGACCGTAAAAGTGCCGTCGGGCTTAAGCTCGAGCCTGTCGGCGCAGCCCTTTCGCGACATGATCGTATTGTTGGTCATCTTGTGATAGAAAACATACCACTGTCCGTCAACAAAAGCCACCGAACCGTGGTCATTGCCGCCGGGATAATCGACGCCGCTGTCTACGAGATATCCGCGGTACTCAAAGGGACCGTAAGGATTGTCCGCCGTCGCGTAAGCCAGTCTCGAACAGTGTCTCGGAGAATAGATGAGATAATATGTGCCGTTTATCTTTCTCGGTGAGCAGGCCTCAAAGAACTCGTGTGGAGTGCCCTTTTTAAGGATGTCCTTGCGGTAGCTGCCCGGTACGACGGTATGCATGTCCGACGGATCGAGCTCGAACATATACGAGTGCAGATAGCCGCAGTAAACATAGACCCTGCCGTCATCGTCCACGAGCACACCGGGATCGATCATGATCGGGAACTCCAGGTCGCGTATCGCGATCTCGAGATTCGTGCCGTTTTCCTCGGGGCGGCCTGTATTGGCGTCGAGTCTTTTATCGGTCTCGTTGATATCCTCAACGTATTTTTCGGGATGTGCCTTCAGCTCTGCAAGAGCCGCCGCGGCATCGTATTTGCCAATAGTCTTGAAAGGTCCCTCCGGACGGTCGCTCACCGCGATCGCGCCGACGGAGCCTACGATATACGCAAAAAGATAGTATTTCCCGTCCTTTTCCACCACATCGGGCGCAAACAGGGACTTGTCCGTCCAGTCGGTATCCGCCGCATGGTCCGCGTCTGCTCTGGTATGGAAACAGTCGCCGTGGCAGGTCCAGTTCGTCGGGTCACTGACCGGTGCCGACCAGACCTTGAGCCTGTAGTCACAGAAATCCTCACTGTCGGGCTTATCATGCGAGCCGTAGATATATACTCTGTCGCCGAAAACTCTGGGCTCTCCGTCGGGAATGTACTCCCATCCGGGTAAATAAGGGTTTGCCATATGTCCTCCTGTATGCTTTGCTCCGCAGCAGCTATGTTCTAAGTATTATCGTGTCTTTGGCTTTAACCGGTCAATTTGATGCCGGTTTAAAATTCTCCATATAGATCTTATTCGCAATGGGTGCGCTTCCGAAATCAGTGATGACCCAGCCGTCGAGTCCGCCGTATTCTTCGGAAAGCAGCCTCTCGTTAAGCTTTTTCGCGTGCAGGTAAGGATGTCCGAATGCCAGATCTCCGTTCGTTGAAAGGAAATTGACGTACAGCATGCGCCTGTCCTTTGACTGATGAGCGGCTTTGATGCCTTTCACAAACGCGTTCCATTTATCCTCGTTGTCATATTTAAAGCGGTCCTGAACGTTCAGCAGATACGGCCCGTTCCTGATGGAATCGATCGCGAGCTCCGTATCATCCCTGTTGTCCTGTTCTTTCCAGATATAGCTGATGCCGGATCTGTTCCCATACTGCATCGCGTCGGAATATCTCCTCATCAGTACCAGCCTGCCGCGTGCCTGACCGACCGTAGGCAGATTGTCCACGAGCAGCCAGCGTCTCGGATTGGCATCGATATAGGATCTGAGCAGAGTCTGAAAGTCTGAGATGCTTGCGTCTCCGTGGTCCTGCTTGACCGCAAATATTATGAATTCGGTCGGATTCTCCTCGAGGAATGCATAGCACTGATCGAGCACCGTATCGAGCATCAGATCGCCCGACCAGGGCATCAGGCCGTTCCTGCATACCGTCATGCCGTGCACAAGCCTTAAGCCGCCGTCGACAGCTTCGAGCCTGATATCGAGATATCTGAAGCCCTTTTCGAGCTGTTCCGCTATATCAAAGTCCTGACATCTCGAGAAGAAAGGAAGTGACGGTCTGTAGCTGGCGCTGTCATGCGTACCGGGAAGCACCACATCGCTGATATATTTGTCGTTGTCCAGTTTCTTCATCCAACGTGCGGAATCATCAACCGGAGTCTTATCCGCTTTTTCAAAAAGGGGTATCACCGTCAGAATGATCGCTATCGCGGCTGCGACAGCGATCAAGCCTAAGGGAATACCCGCCAAGATCTTAATGTTTCTTTTTACTGTATTATTCATCCCAGTTATGATATACGTTCTGCACGTCATCGTCCTCATCGAGCAGGTCGAGTGTGCGTGTGATCATCTTGATGTCGTTCTCGTCGGTAAGCTCAACCCATGTCTGGGGGATCATGGTAACCTCAGCCTCGAGCATGGGAATGTTCTGTGCCTCAAGTGCCTCTCTGACAGTCTCAAAATCATCGGGTGCGGTAATGATCTCGTACGAATCCTCTTCGTCTGCGAAATCTTCGGCGCCTGCGTCGAGAGCCATCATCATGAGCTCGTCGGCATCAGCCTCGTACTCTTCCTTATCGATGATGATGCGTCCCTTTTCATCGAACATGTAGCTTACACAGCCCTGTGTGCCTACATTGCCGTTGCCCTTTGTAAAAGCGTTGCGCACGTTGGCCGCGGTACGGTTCTTATTGTCGGTAAGCGCCACAACGATGATAGCTGTTCCGCTCGGACCGTAGCCCTCGTAAACAACCTTTTCGTAGTTAACGGATCCTACATCGCCGGCAGCCTTCTTGATGCTGCGCTCGATGGTATCGTTTGTCATGTTATTGGCCTTAGCCTTTGCAACAACAGCCTTAAGCCTGCTGTTATTGTTGACATCGGGACCGCCTTCCTTAACGGCTACGGCGATCTCACGGCCCAGCTGGGTAAATATACGACCCTTAGCGGCGTCGTTCTTTTCCTTTTTGTGTTTAATATTCGCGAATTTCGAATGTCCTGACATACTAAAAATAACCTCCTGAAAAAGTCCAAATAATTTTAGCATTATATTCGGTCTAAATCAAGAGGTAAAAACATATCAAATCTCTATTAATGCCCTGTCGGAGTTTTCGAGGACCATGCATCCGTCTCTCCTGACGACTGCGATGTCCTCTATGCGCACCCCGCCATAGTCCTTTATGTATATTCCGGGCTCGATGCTCACCACCATGCCGGCCTCGAGAACAGCGTCGCTTCCCTCGACGAGCCCTGTTCCTTCATGTATGTCGAGACCTATACCGTGGCCGAGATTATGCAGGAATGTGCCTTTAAACTCAGTCCCGTCTATAATGTTTCTCGCCATCGCGTCAGCTTCTTTTGATATAAGCCCTGCGGTGAGCCGCTCTCTTGCCGCTTTTTGCGCCTCATAAACGGTCTCGTATATCCTGCGCTGCTTATCGCTCGCATGACCGATGACGACGGTGCGGGTAAGATCGGAATGATATCCGTTGTAAGTGCAGCCGTAATCCATCGTAACGAAATCGCCCGCCTCAAGTTTTCTGTCTGTCGGCCAGTGATGCGGTTTTGAAGAATTGGGCCCTGATGCGACTATGGTCTTGTTAAACTCCTCGGAGCCCTCCAGACGCATATAATGCTCCAGCTCCGCCGCGACCTCGAGTTCGGTGATCCCGGGTTTGAGCACTCCTAATATCTTTGAAAAAGCGTGATCGGTTATCTGAGATGCTTTTTTGAGCTGTTCGATCTCCCACTCGTCCTTGATCTCGCGCCACTTCTGAACAGTTCCGGCTTTAACCCTTATGCCCGATATTCCGGCTTTTTCAATCTGCCGTACCAGATCGTACGGAGCAGTGTTTTCGACTGTGATCTCGGGTTCATTTAAGGCATCGAGCTCGGCCGCGACCGCCGCTCCGAGTTCATCGCGCTGTATCGCTCTGGCTTCGAGGCCGTTCGGCAGGTTTTCCGGGGTAAATCTTCCCCATGAAAAGAATATCCTCTTATTCTCCGACAAAAGAATCGCGCCCTGCGCCATCGGCAGCCTGTGCAGCCATCTGGTATTCACATTGTCCGTAATTAAGATCGGTATATCAAGCTTTTCAGGGATCATTTTCTCTCCTTTCGATCACTGCTTAAAAATGAAAGGGCACCGGCTTGGGCTCGGGAACATAGGGCTTTTTCGAGATGACACTCTTTTTCTCGCCGAAATATTCTATGATATCTTTTCGCAGATTCTCCGGGATATGCTTCGGGATCGGGATCACAACGGAATTCGCGACCCTGTCCGTCAGCTTTGCGAGGAATCCCGCTTCCCGCTCTAGCACGTCCTCATCGATAAGATCCATGTTGTCGTATCTCGTGTGCATGTATCCGCCGCCGCGGGGCGCACCCTCTCCGATACTGATGCTCGGGATGCCGTAATCGTTGAAATTCGCGCAGTCACTGCTCATGAGTTTTGCAAATGTAACGGCCTCATAGCCCGTTTCTTTAAGAAAAGCACGCACCCAGCCTTCGGTCTCGCCGACCGCAGCGATAAATATGATCTCCTTGCCGAGTATACTGCCTCCCACGTCTATGTTCAGCATCAGCTTAATGCTTTCGGCCTCGTCCTCATGTGCCTCCAGATACGCTCTCGAACCGCGCAGGCCTGTCTCCTCCGAACCGAACAGTATGGCTTTTACGGTCCTGTCGGGCGCATTCCGCTTAAAGTGCTCGAGAAGCGCCACTATCTGTACCGCTCCGGCGCCGTTGTCCCACGAGCCGAGCGAAAACGGAACGCTGTCGTAATGTGCGCCCGCGACTATGATCTCTTCGGGTATCTTTTTGCCGGGTACCGTAACGACGATATTGCGGGAAGTAACGGTCTCCTCGACCAGCTTCAGCCTGATCTTAACCTTTTTCGGCTTTAGGCGCAGCAGCTCAACGGCATCGATCAGCCTGATCGTAAATGCCGGCAGGGCCCCCTCATCGCTCAGATTATCCCTGAATCTCGCGGTCTCGAGGTCGCTGTTCTCGTATGTATCCCGGACAGTTCCGCTCGTGGTCACATATCCCGCTATGCCGGCAGCCCTGAGCTTCCTGTACTCATCCTTTGACAGCCTGTCATGGATCAGCACTACCTTTCCTTTGATCCGTGTAAGGCTCACATCATCAAACGATCTCAGATAATAAAACTCCGCTTCGAGCCCTTCTTCGGGCGTATCGAGGCTGTCAATGACGCCTGTCACATAAAACGACACCTCCCTGCCGTCTTCGGTGACCGCCGCCAGATAAGCATCCGCAGGTACTTTTCTGGTATAGGAAAACTCCTCAAATACAGGTTTAAAACCGATACCCTCTATTTCCTTAAACAGATATTCCCCCGCGCGCTTTTCTTCCTCCGTTCCGCTCGGACGCGAATAGCTGATCGCAGCGAGTCTCTCATATATTTTCTTTGCCATATCTTTCCCCCTCAAATGAATCAGAAATTGCCGACATCCATCATGCCGAGTATCTCTTTTATGCAGAAGCATGCCACCTGATGTCCCGAGCCGATGTCTGTGAGCCCCGGCACGCCATCCTCTTTTTTCTTGTTTGCGTAAGGGCATCTGCCCGCAAATTTGCAGCCGACCGGGATATCGATGGGGCTCGGCACATCGCCCTCGAGCAATGTGCGTACCTTGCTCTGCTCGACATGCGGATCGGGTGTCGGTATAGCAGACAGCAGACCGCGCGTATAGGGATGTATCGGGTTCAGATACAGCTCCTCCGCGTTGGCTATCTCCACAAGCGAACCGAGATACATAACACCGACTCTGTCGGATACGTATCTGACTACAGACAGATCGTGCGCTATAAAGAGCAATGTCAGCCCGAGTTTCTGCTGCAGGCTCTTCAGCAGGTTTATGATCTGCGCCTGAATGGAAACATCCAGAGCCGACACGGGCTCATCGCAGACAATAAACTCCGGATTTACCGCCAGTGCCCTGGCAATGCCCACACGCTGCCGCTGGCCGCCCGAAAACTCATACGGAAATCTGAGAGCATGCTCCTTCGACAGGCCTACAAGCTCGAGCAGCTCATACATTCTGTCTGTACGTTCGGCGTCATTTCCGATCTTATGGATCTTCATGCCCTCTTTGATGATGTCGCCTATGGTCATGCGCGGGTCTAAAGATGCGTAAGGGTCCTGGAATATCATCTGCACCTCAGACGCGTACTGCTTTGCGTCTTTACCCCTGAGTTTAGCGATGTCTTTGCCTTTATACAGGATCTTTCCGGCCGTGGGCTCATATACTCTCGTGATCGTACGTCCGAGCGTGCTCTTGCCGCAGCCCGACTCGCCGACAAGCCCCAGTATCTCGCCTTTTCTGATCTTCAGCGATATCCCGTCTACTGCTGTCAGCTTCTTTTTTCCGCCGACATCAAACGATTTGGTCAGGCCGTCTATTTCAAACAAAATCTCATCCGACATATTCTATTCCTCTCCGTCCGAATCATCGTATTTTCGTAAAGAAAGCCTCTTATGCGGGCATTCGCTGTCCAAGAGCCAGCATCTGCACTTATGGTCATCGGAAAGAACTGTTTCCTCGGGCAGATGATCCCTGCATATCTGCATCGCGTATTTGCATCTGTCGGCAAAAGGACAGCCCACGGGCGGTTTTATGAGATCGGGCGGAGTTCCCTCGATCGAGTCGAGCTCCCTGTCCTTTCTCTGTCCCGCCTTGGGTACCGAATCAAGCAGTCCCTTTGTATACGGGTGCTCATGTCTGTAAAATATATCTTCCGCGGTGCCTGACTCGACAACGAGACCTCCGTACATTACCGCGACATTTTTCGCTATGCTGGCTACTGCGCCCATATCGTGGGAAATGATGATGATCGAGGTCCCCCGTTCCCTTTGCATTTCCTTCATGAGCTCGAGTATCTGTGCCTGAACCGTAACATCAAGTGCCGTTGTCGGCTCATCGGCGATCAGGATCCTCGGCGCGCAGGCCATCGCGATCGCTATCATCACGCGCTGCCTCTGACCGCCCGAAAACTCATGCGGATACTCGTTGATCCTCCTCTCCGCATTGGGAATCCTGACCATCTTCAGCAGCTCCACGGCACGCTCTCTTGCGGCTTTTTTACTGATCTTATGACCCTTTTCGTCCCTTTCGTGCTCCCTTAATACCTCGATGATCTGATTGCCTACCGTCATCGTGGGGTTCAGCGAAGTCATGGGGTCCTGGAAGATCATGCTGATCTCCTTGCCCCTGATCTTCTGTATCTCTTTTTCACTGAATTTGAGCAGGTCTTTTCCGTCCAGCAGTATCTCGCCGTCTTTGTAGCTGGCGATGCCGGGATCGTGGAGCTTCAGGATACTCTGCGCCGTAACCGACTTTCCGCAGCCGGACTCACCAACGATCGCGAGTATCCCGCCCTCTTCAAGCTCCAGGTCCACGCCTCTTACGGCCTGAACTTCGCCGGAATATGTGCGAAAGGATACCTTCAATCCTTTAATCTCAAGCATGACGCTTCCTCCTAAAGATCATCATTTTCTCATCTTGGGGTCAAGCGCATCCCTCAACCCGTCACCGAAAAGGTTAAATGCGAGCATAGCCAGCGCAAATAAACCAGCCGGTGCAAAAAAGAGCCATAACGATGCGGGGAACTGGCTCGCTCCGAACTGGAGCATATTTCCCCAGCTGGCTTCGGGCACGGATATTCCGAGTCCCAGGTAGCTCAGTCCCGCCTCAGCGCCGATCGCGCCCGGGATACTCATCGTGTAGTTAACGATTATCGGACCTACGGCATTGGGTATCAGATGTCCGAGCAGGATGTCCTTTTTGCTCGCGCCGAGTACCTTTGCCGCCACAACATACTCATTCTCCCTGAGTGCCAGCACCTGGCCTCTTACGAGTCTCGCAAGTCCTATCCATCCGGTTATCGTCAGTGAAAAGATCAGCGTTACTACGCCTCTTTTTAAGATCGTCAACATCAGGATCATCACGAGTGTCTGGGGAATGCTCATCAGTACTTCGACTATCCTCATCATGATGTTATCGACCTTGCCTCCGATAAAACCCGCGATACCACCGTAAATGATGCCGATAAACAGATTGATCGTCTCTGCCGCAAACCCGATGAACAGCGACACTCTGGTGCCTCTGATAAGTCTCGTGAGAACATCCCTGCCGAGCTCATCGGTCCCGAGTATATGCCCCGCTCCCGGTTTCTGAAGCGTGTGCAGCAGATCCTGTTTTTCGTAGTCCGGGAATATCATCGGTCCGAATATGGCGACGAGCAGCAAAAAAACTATAAATCCCAAGGATATCATCGCCACCTTGTTTCTCTTCAGGGTCCTTACGACTCCCTGCAGGTATGTCATCGATTCGCGGTGAATCTTCTGGCTCGCCTCTATATCTCTCGTTACCCTCGTAAAATCCTTTACAAAGGGCTTTTTATCGTTAACGGCTGCAGTGATCGCCATTTTGTAATCCTCCTATTTTCTGCCGGTATGATCATTTTGTAAGTCTTACCCTCGGATCAACAACACAGTACAGGATATCTACAAGCAGCATGCTCCCGACGATGAATATCGAATAGAATACCGTAAGTCCCATCGTCATTGTGTAATCCCTCGAACTGATGCTGTTTACCAGATATTTGCCCAGACCGGGTATCGCGAACTGGCTCTCGATGATGTAGGAGCCCGTTACCACGCCTCCGATCATGCGGCCGAGAACCGTTACGACCGGCATCATCGCGTTCCTTACTTCATGCTTCCATACGATCGCACGGTTCGATATACCTTTGCTCTTTGCGGTCTTAACATAGTCCTGGTCGATAACATCCAGCATCGATGTGCGCATGAGTCGCGCAAGCCCCGCCACGGTTCCCATGCCGAGCACAAAGCTCGGGATCAGGGTGTATCTGAAACTTTCCCATCGCGCGATCGGGAACAGTTGGTATTCGGTGTTGAAGATCAGCTTGACCCATCTCGATAATCCAAGTCCGAGAATGGTCTGCAGTACCGTTCCCAGAACGAAGCTAGGAACCGATATGCCGATTATCGCTATTACCGTAGACATGTGATCTACCGGCTTTCCCCTGTGCAGTGCCGAAGTAATGCCGAGCAGTATGCCGGCCACGGTTCCGAATATCAGTGCTCTTATGCCAAGATCCGCAGAAACGGGAAATGAAGTCTTTATGATATCGGATACGCTCCTGTAGCCGTTTGAAGTCGATACTCCGAAATCGCCTCTGAATATATTGCCTATGTATTTGAAATACTGTCTGTACAGCGGCTGGTCGAGCCCGTAGCGTTCCATCAGCACAGCGATCGTATCCTCCGACAGGCTGTCATTGCCCATTTTAAAGGGTGTTCCGGGTATGGAGTGCATGATAAAAAACGTCAGCGTCATTATCACGTAAATTGTGACAACAGCAAGAAGTATTCTCTTAAGAATATATTTTCGCATGGATGATTCCTCTGTTATACAGGGAAACGGAACCCATTACGGCTCCGTTTCCCCAATAATCGTCTTAATTATTTAACATCTGCAAAGTACAGATCCAAATAGGGCACAACCGCTCTTCTTAATACTCCGGTAACTCGATTCGAAACACTGTAGTACTGTCCTGTGTAGTAGAGAGGTGTTATCGCCTGCTCTTCCATAAGAACTGCTTCAGCCTTGCCGAGGAGCACTATCCTTTCGGTCAGGTCAGTGCTGTATGTAGCCTGATGATATACTTCATTGAACTCTTCATTGATAAAGAGTGCGGGATTAGCCGAAGCATCGCGCTCATATCCGCCGAGGAAGTTGGTAGCGTCATCCCAGTCGGCGCCCCAGCTCTGCAGGAGCAGGTCGTACTCATATGCGTTTCTTTTAGCTCTGAGTGAAGTCGAGTCCGTTGTCTCAACTTCAACATTGATGCCGAGGTTCTCTTTTAAGAGCTGCTGCAGCGCACCGGTTACGGCAATGAACTCATCCGTATTGCTCGCAAGGATCGTGATCGTGATATCCGAAGGAGACGAAAGTCCGAGTTCTGCAAGACCCTTGTTCAGTAATTCCTTTGCCTTGGTCAGATCATAACTGTATGGAAGGTTGGGGCCTACGATCTCACGGAATGACTTCTTTCCGTCGCCTGCCAGACCTACCGGGATAAGTCCGTCAGCGGGTGAGCCCACATGGAGCACGCCGTTTACGAGCGCATCACGATCGATGGCTGCGGAGATCGCCTGTCTTACATACTTGTTCTTTAAGAACTGATTTGAATGATTATAGTTGAGATAAGCCGTACGGCCGTTGTTGTAGGTAGCTGCGGTAAATCCGGCGCCTTCGATAGCCGAAAGTCTCTGGTATGCGAAATCAACAACGTCGAGCTGTCCGTTTAAGAACAGGTTGACCTGTGTAGCCTGATCGGGGATAACATATACGTTTACCTGATCGATCTTAATATTGTCCTTGTTCCAGTAGTAAGGATTCTTCTTGAATACAAGCTTATTGTCATGCTCCCAGGATTCGATGTAGAAAGGTCCGTTGCAGAGTGTATACTGCGCTTCGGTTCCAAGATTATCGATCCCGACCTGATCCGAATACTCACGGTCAAATCCGAAATGCATGCAGTGCGTGATCAGATAAGGGAAGTATGCTACGGGATAAGCAAGTTCAAATACGACTGTCTTTTCATCAACTGCGATAACACCAAGCTCCGAAACATCCTTTTCCTTTGTGTATACTTCACGGGCATTTTTGATCTCATACAGGAAGTCTGCGAATGCAAGAGGCTGAGTTCCGTCAAGCATTGCTCCGATTATGTATACCCAGTCATCCGCTGTGACCGGCTCACCGTTGTTCCAGCCGCTCTCTCTCAGATGGAAGGTCCACTTTGTAAAATCATCGTTGTGCTCATAGCTTTCTGCAAGTCCGTCAACGAGCACTCCGTCACCGTATCTGGTAAGTCCTTCGCGAAGAAGTGACAGAGTAGCCATAAGGCTGTCGCCAAGTGCATCCGATGCAAATGAAGGGTCACTGCTGACTGCTATGTTGATGATCTTTTCCTTGCTGGCATCAGAACTGCTGTTGCTGCTGTTGTTACTCTTATCAGCTGCGGCAACACCTGTTACGTTTTTATCGGTGCCTGCGTCTTTTCCCGTTGTCGAGCAGCCGGTAAGCGAAGCAAATGCGAGCAGCGCTGCAAGCAGGAGACTCAGGCCCTTTCTTAATACAATTCTCTTATTAGTCTTTTTCATAATCCTCTTTCCTCTTTCCTTTTTTATGATTTATATATATGTTTATTATTCGTTCTTCAGCAGGCCCTTTATAGGATTGACCGTTACGTCAAAATCGGGTCTGTAGTTCGTAGGTTCCCTTTCATCCCATGAAGGTGAGTTCCAGATCGTCTTGGATATCTCGGACTGGTAATCCTCGGGGGTCTCGCCTGCCGGATGCTTTAAGAACAGGTTCTCGGGATCGGCCGAAAGCTTTGCTCTCTCGTGATCGGTCTTCCAGAGCTCCTCGAACGGGATCAGGGGCACGATGCGCTCCTCATAACCCTTGAAGAATCCGCCTCTTCCGCCGATGCCTCTGCCCTCTCTGAAGAATGTGTATTTTGCGAACTGAGGGATCGAATAGAGCTCTCTTACATAACCCCAGATGTTCTTGTACTCGGTGATCCTCTTTTTCATCGGACCGATCGACCTGAAGTATCCGGTCTCCCATCTTACCAGCGAAACGTAGGCTCTGATGTCGGAATCGGTAATGTAGTCGCCGAAGATGAAGCGGTTGGTCTCAAGGCGCTTGTCGAGTTTCTCGAGCGAATCGAAGAAATCTTCGTAGCCCTCATTGTATGCCTCCCACGATACTCCGAATGCCATGCGGTAATGACCGTTGTTGATATGAGGGAAAAGCCAGTCGTTGAACTCGTCGATCTCTTTTCTGTATTTCTTGGGATACAGATCGGGAGCATCCACGGGCTGGAACTTTCTGAACTGAACCTCAATATAATTTGAAAGCCTGTGATAATCGTTGTTTACAGCCTTTTTGCCGATGATGTCGACAAAGGTGGGTGTGGTCGCGCGGCCCTTGTAATCGGGATTTGCGTTCTTATAGAACTCAGAAAGGAAATGTACGCCTGTCAGGGGATCCTTAAAATCCTTCTGATCTGCGAACCCGTGTCCGTAAACATTTGTCTCGCCCGAATGGCTCGTGGTCTGATCCGCGATCACATTCTCAAGTCCAAGAAGATCTCTTGCAATGACGGGACGGTTTGACCAGTTGCAGCCATGCGCCCAATAAATGGCGTAGCGGTTAGCCTCTGCCTTGAATCCGTCTCCGGTCTCCGAAAAGGGTTCGATGAATGAGTTGGGCTGTCGTACGAATACGCCGCGCTCGTTTGTCTCGTCTCTCTGCTCATTGGGACGGGGCGCAAGTCCGCCGGCTTCCTTAGCAAACTGCTCGGCGAGTTCGTCCGTGTAAGCGCTCTTTGTTTTCTCTTTCTTTGAAAAATCAACCGTGCATGATAATGACATCTCTTTACTCTCCTTTTTTTGGCATAAAAATAGCACTCCCACATCCCATGGGACTGCTTCGTGATCAAATCTTATCTAAGCATTCACACCGGAATCATTTTTTCGGTATACAGTTTTCCCTGAGCATCATACACATTCGACAACACATCATCTTCATCATGGCTTTCTCCTCTCTGCGCTCTTTCGCGTTAGATTTATGATTTTTCATCTTAAAGCACTTATATCGTTCTGTAAAATCAATAGTTTTTATCGTTTGCGATAAACATTCTTTATCGCAATAATATACATCAGCGACCTGTCAGGTTCAGTATTCATCGGGGAATCTGTAGCCCTCGGGAAGATTGAATCCCTTTGATATCTCAAGCGGCATATTGCCTTCTGTATAGCAAAAAGCTGTTCTGTTCCGTCTGAATCCTTTTCTGTTGTAAAAGCCTACGGCACCCGGATGCGTATTCAGGAAAACAGAGTAGTCAGGCAGTTGTTCTGCCAGTTTTACAACTATGTTCCAACCAATATGAAAACCCTGATAACAAGGATCCACAGCAACATTCAGGATAAGAGCGTTGCTTTTATTATCGGTCACGGCTCTCGCAACACCGACAAGAGTGCTGCCGTCAAAAGCCAGTTCGACCTTTTCTGAAGTTGAAAACACTTCTCTGGTCTTGTTTGCATCCCGCTCATGTCCTCCAAATGCTTTTGAAAGGACTCTGTTTATCTCGTTGAAATCCGCTCCGTCAAGCGTGTCGGAATACCTTATCTCTCCGACATCCTTTTTCTTTTCAATGCTGCCATTGTCTATAAAAGATTTTCGGGGGTAAAACTCTTCTTCAAAGCGGAATCCTTCGGGAAGAAACAATCCTGCGTCTTCCCAGTCTTTCAGCGTTTCGCCGTTCACCGTTTCCGTAAAGGTAAAAGACGTCTTGGATCTGAAGAATCCTGCCTTTTCATATACAGGGAACAGCTTTTGTTCTGTCACCGCAAAAATATGATGCACCTTAAGTGTCTTTTTTATACTTTCGATCAGTTTTACTTCAATCTGCTCCCCTTCATATCCCGGCGCAACTTTCAGTTCGGTTATCCTTGACCATTCATGACCGTCGGATATCGCTTCGATATGACCGATCTCTTTGTTCTCGTCCAGAAAAGTCACCGAATACAAAGAACCTTCTTTTTTTTCACTTATCTCCATGCCTGTGCCTCACTCCTGATTACGCAGTTTACCCTTTAAGGGGTTAACAGATGCGTCAACGGAAAGAACAAAGTTCTTATCTGCCCTTACTTCCTGTGAAGGATCGTTCCATTTGGTCTTTGAGATGACCGACTGGTAATCCTCAGCGGTCTCGCCTGCGGGGTGCTTTAAAAATACATTTTCGGGATCCTGTGAAAGGGCTTTTCTGGCATGATCCGTCTTTAAGAACTCATCAAGGTCAAGCTTGCTGACAACCCTGAAAACATAGGAGCCAAAATCTCCGCGGGTATCGTCCTTTGCTTTGTCATGCCTGTTTATATATCTGGCAAAAGCAGGAATACTGTAAAGCTCCTTTACATACTCCCAAACATTCTTATACTCGGATATACGCTTCTTCTGGGGACCGCAGGCAAGATAGAAATCGGTCTCCCACTTGATCAGTGAAACATAGGCCCGAACATCTGAATCCGTGATGTAATCGCCGAATAAGAATCGGTTTGACGCAAGACGTTCGTCCAGTTTTTCCAATGCCGCATGAAATGCCGCATGACCGTCGTTATAAGCCTCGGGAGACTGCGCGAATGCCTGTCTGTAGTGACCGTCGTTGATATTCGGGAATAACCAGTCATTTAATTCATCTATCTCCTTTCTGAACTTCACGGGATATAAATCAGGTGCGTCAACAGGCTGGAACTGCCTGAACTGAACCTCCAGATAGTTTGTCAGTCTGTGATAATCGTTGTTGACTGCCTTCTTTTCCCTGTAGTCCGCAAGAGTAGGAGTAGTGGCTCTGCCGGTATAATCGAGATTGGCATTGGTATAAAGATCCGAAAGGAAGTTAACGCCGGTTGCCGGATCCCTAAAACCTTCATTTTCGGGGAAGCCCCATCCGTATTTATTCTTCTCTCCCGAACGGCCGACCTTCTGTACTTTGATCACATCCTCGAGACCCAGAAGCTCCCTTACTATTACCGGGCGCTGGCTCCAGTTGCATCCGGGATTCCAATAAATTATATATCTGTCTTTGTCTGCCTGAAGATCTCCCTCTTCCTTTCCAAAAGGAGTAATGAGTGAATTCTTCTGCCTTACCCAGTAGCCCTTTTCATCGATCTCACCCTGCTGAATATTCGGGCGGGGCTTGGTATGGTTTACGCTTGCGAGGTATTCTGCCACCTCGTCCGTGTATCTGAGATTTTCTTTTTCTGCGTTTGCTTTAGCTCTGTGAGCTTCAATGCTGCATGCGTTCTGTGACATATCTTTGCCTCCCTTTTATTTTTGGAGAAATGATATCACTTACGCACCCGTTTGAATAATACACAAAAGCTATCATCCGTGATAAATTTTTGGTATTCCTAAATCCGGCCACACTTATGCCGCTTTCATAGTTATATGATTACAGGCTTTATACGTGTTCTCATACTTTCTCTTTGTATTTGGCGAGCTCTTCTACATAAGCAGCTCCATACTTTGACAGTTTCCTGTTCTTTTTCGTGATATAACCGATGATAAGTGAGTCCTCTTCCTTTAGCTTGATAGATACAAGATCTTTTACCAGCAGGCCCTCTTCAGACAAAATACCCGATCCGACTGAGTACCCCTTCAGCCATGCGATCAGTTCCATAGTCGTAGCGCGGTCATCGGATCTTATCGATTTGTCAAAATCATGATCTCCCATTGCTTCTTCTGTAATGTAGAATTTCCCGTCCTCTCCCTGATCAAAGGATATGCAGGGATAATCCTTCAGTTCTTCAAGTGAGAGTTCGCTCTTGTCTGATAGCGGATGTCCTTTCCAAAGATAGATATATGTCTCCCTTCTCATCAGCGGCACAAATTCCAGACCATATTCCTTTATTAGTTTTAAGACAAAATCTTTATTGGTCTCCGAATAAGACAGTACACCTACCTCACTCTTCAGATCCCTGACATTTTCCAGGACCTCCATAGTCTTCGTCTCATGTATCAAAAAGACATACTTTGGAAGGTCAAAGCGCGACACCACCTCTGCAAACGCACGCGCTGCAAAGTTATAATGCTGCATTGATACCGAAAAATGCTCTTTTTCCTTATCCTGCGACAAATATCTTTCTTCCAGCAGCATGTACTGACCGACAGCTTTCTTCGCATAGTTCAGGAATTCACGGCCTTCATCGGTTAGCTTGATGCCTTTGTTTGAGCGCTCAAAAATCACTATCCCAAGCTCGTCCTCCAGATCACGGACACTTGCCGAGAGGGCAGGCTGCGATACATACAGTCTGCCTACAGCTTCTCGCATTGATGATGACTCCGCTATGACCAGAACATATTTCAGCTGATTTATATTCATACGAGACCTCTTTCTCCGGTCTGCTTATCCGGCCGTTTAATCCGAGAATGCCGCGCAGATCCTTTTCAGCGCCTCTTCGAGCGTTGCGCGCGGCACAGCGATATTTATCCTTTCAAAACCCGATCCGCATTTTCCGAATATCGCGCCGTCATCGAGCCATACACCCGCATCATTTACCATCCTGTCGGAGAGCTTCCGCGGGTCGGGCTCGACGCTCCCAAAATCCATCCATACGAGATAGGTACCTTCCGGCTCGATCACCTTAACGCCGGGCAGATGCTCCGCCAGATAGCTTTTCAGAAAACGGAAATTGTCGAATATATATGAGCAGACCTTCTCATGCCATTCGTCGCCTTTTTCGTATGCCGCCGTGCAGGCAGTCACACCGAAGCTGTTCTGCTGGCTGAAGCCCGCCGCTGCCACCTCATGTTTAAAAGCGGATCTAAGCCTTATCGACGGGATAATTATGTTGGCCAGCTGCAGTCCGGCAAGATTAAAGGTTTTGCTCGGAGATGTGCAGATCAGGACATTGTCCTCGATCTCGGGATCGACTTTCAGCAGCGGCAGATGTTTATGTCCCGGATATACGAAATCCTCATGTATCTCATCGCTTACAACGATAACTCCGAATTTTTTGCATATATCACAGATTCTTCGCAGCTCGTCCTCCGTCCATACGCGTCCCACGGGATTATGCGGGCTGCAGAGTATGAAGAGCTTTATCTTTTTGTTCCGTATCTTTTTTTCCAGATCGTCAAAGTCTGTTTCATAGTGCTCACCCTTAAGTACCAGATCACTGCTTACGACCCTGCGCCCGTTGTCGCGGATCACCTCGCTGAAAGGGTAATATACAGGCTGCTGGATGAGTACCGGATCGCCCTGTCCGGTATAAGCCCTTATGGCCATGGCCAGCGCAAATACGACACCGGGAGTCTTTACGACCCATTTATCGTCTATGAGCAGACCGTGATGGCGCTTCATCCAGCCCGCCAGCGCTCTGTGATAGGCTTCGCCAGCCTCGGTATAACCGAATATCCCGTGTTGTGCCCTCGATACAAGCTCATCAATGACAAAACCGGATGTCCGGAAATCCATGTCCGCGACCCACAAAGGAAGTATGTCCGCAGGCTTTCCGCGCTGCACCGCAAAATCAAACTTCAGGCTGTCTGTGTTTCTGCGTTCGTGCACTGTGTCAAAATCAAGGTTTCTTTCTTCGCTCATATGTTTACCGCCTGTTTTATGCTTCATGTTCAAAGGCCTGCTTAAGATCCGCTATAAGATCGGCCTTGTCCTCGATACCTGCGGAAAGCCTGAGTACTCTCTCGTTTATGCCAAGCGACTCTCTCACATCCGCGGGCACATCGGCATGTGTCTGGGTGACCGGATAAGTCAGCAGAGTCTCCACTCCGCCGAGACTCTCCGCAAACGGTATCAGCCGTGTATTTTTAAGTATACTCCTTGCCAGTTCTTCGCTCTCAAGCTCGAAGGTGAGCATCGAGCCAAAGCCTCGTGCCTGCTTTTTACAGATTTCATGACCGGGATGCCCGGGCAGTCCCGGATAATACACCTTTTTTACACGGGGTTCGCTCTGCAGAAAACGGGCGATAGCCATCGCGTTTTCCTGCGCCTTTTCCATACGTACGGGCAGAGTCTTGATGCCGCGAAGTATCAGCCAGCTGTCCATCGGAGAAAGTCCCGAGCCGACCGTTTTGATGATAAATCTGAGTTTGCCCGATATTTCTTTTGATGATACAACAACAAAACCGGCCAGCGTATCGTTATGGCCGCCGAGGAATTTGGTCCCGCTGTGGATGACTATGTCAGCGCCGAGCGCCAGCGGATTCTGGAAATAAGGCGAAAGGAATGTATTGTCAACTATCAGCAGCAGTCCGTGTCTGTGCGCGATCTCAGCCGTTTTGGCAATATCGGTCACGCTCATCATGGGATTGGTCGGAGTCTCGATAAATATCGCCTTTGTGCTGTCTTTAATGTAGCTCTCGACATCCTCGGTGCTGCAGCTGATATGTGAAAACGTTATGCCGTTCTTTTCGCTGATATTGTTGAAAAGTCTGGTGCTGCCGCCGTACAGATCGGCCTCGGTAATGATGTGATCGCCCGGCCCGAACAGCTCCATTACGGCGCCTATGGCCGCCATGCCCGTGGAAAAAGCGAGCGCGTCGACGCCGCCCTCCAATGCGCACACAACGCGCTCAGCCTGCGCGCGTGTGGGATTCTGCAGCCTGCTGTAATCGAAGCCTGTGCTCTTTCCGACCTCCGGATGGGCGTATGTAGCGCTTTGATAGATAGGGAAGCTGATGGCACCGGTCGGATCGTTTACGGCCTTCTGTCCGTTTCCGTATATGCATCTGGTGGCCATACCGTATTCATGAGCGGTTTCGGGCACCACTTGCTTTTTTGAGTTCTCGGGGATATCGAGATATTTTTCGACCAGGACGCACACAAAATCCGCCTTAAAGCCAATCGGACGCTCCGGGCGGGGGCCTGCCGGTCTTTTATGCGTATCGTAAACAGACGGCGAAACATCGGGATTATAAACATAACCGCATTTCTCGTAAAAGCCTCTGGCTCTGTCCTGGCTCGAGATAACAACATGTGATATTCCGCGCTCCGCGATCCATTTTTCCGCTTCGGCGATCATTACGCGGCCGTAACCGCCTTTCTGTTTTTCCCTTACGGTGCATACACGCTCGATCTTTCCTATATCAGGACGCGGATATGATATCCTTAATCCGCAGACAGGCACGTGGTCCTCGATGACCAGTATGCCGTTAAAATTCTCTCTGTCACCGTCTCCGTTGAACTCCATCTCAACCGGTATGTGCTGCCCGAAGCAGAACGCGTCGGTGCGTATGTAGTCATATGCCTTGAACTGCCACTCGGGCGAGTCCTTCGTAACTCTGTAGATCTCCATCTTTCTTCCCTTTCCTTTATCGTTTTTTTGCAGCATCGGTCTTAAGTCTGTTCCGGATCGGTCATGAGGGCCAGTGCCGTTTCTGCACTCAGCTCAATGTCGGCGATCACTGCATATTCGGCAGTGGTATGACAGTTCTCCATGCCGCATGCTATAACTGCGGTCTCGATACCGTTCGCGTTCAGTCTGTTGGCGTCGCTCCCTCCGAAGGTTTCCACACATCTGTCTACGGTCGGAGCAGTTCCGACATGCAGCTTTTTTTCTGCCGCTTCGGTGGCTCTTAAAAATCGCGATACAGCTGTTCCGGCCGTATCCAGCCGATACGCGCGTATATGCTCGGTCACCCTGACATCAGCGGCCGCTCCGAGCTTTTGCGCCTCATTTTCAAATATCTCCCTTACTCTGTCAGCCTCTTTAAGCGCCTTTTCATGGACACTGCTCCGTATCTCTCCGCCTATATATACCTTTTCCGGTACGATATTCTTACCCTCTCCTCCGCGTATCGTACCGAAATTGAGTGTGAGTCCGTCTTCAAGCCTGCCGGTGCGTATCTGCGCCAGCGCGGCAGCTGCCGCGTTCAGTGCATTTACGCCTTTTTCCGGCGAGAAACCGGCATGCGCGGCTCTGCCTTCAACCGTGATATCGAGCGAGATGATCGACGGAGCCGAGATCGCGGCACGTCCTGCCTTGCCGGACAGATCGAATACATAGCCCGTCTTTGCGCTCAGCAGCGAATAATCTATGAAACGGCTGCCCGAGCAGTACGGTTCCTCAGCCACGGTCAGCAAAACCTCAATATCCGGATGCGGTAGGTTCTTTTCCTTTATTTCTTTTAATGCGTACAGAATACTTACGATGCCCGAAACATCATCAGCGCCTAAGACGGTTTTCCCGTCGGATATCAGTCTCCCGTCGTTTGTCAGGATCACATACTTTCCCCGCCCCGGAGAGACGGTATCCATATGTGCGCAGAAAAGCCTTGCTTCCCCCTCTGTATTGCCTTTGAGATATCCGTAAATATTCGACGAAGTCTCGCATCTTTCGGGATCTTCGGCCAGCAGGCGCTCACGCGCGCCATCGATCGCGACACCCAGTCCGAGTTCCTTTAGTCTTCCGCGAAGGTAGGCCGCGATCCCGCTCTCGTGATAGGATTCACAGTCAAAAGCCGCCAGTTTTTTAAACTCTTCGATCAGATAATCGCTGCTCATGATCGCACCTCCCTCGTCGGAAATTAATTGTTTTAAAGTTATCACTACCTGCCTAGTATGTCAATAGGTTATTGCGTTAAAGTGAAAAATATACGAAAAAAAAGAACCCGGATATTTATGTATCCGGGTCCCCTGTATAACTGTATCGAATCCGCTCGAAACCGATCATTTCCTGTTGTCCGCGATGATCTTTCTGAGTCTCGCGATAACATGCTCGGTGTCCTCCACGGTCTTGACCGCGCACATGATCGTGTCGTCGCCCGCGATCGAGCCTACCACGCCCTCGAGGCGCAGTGAATCGAGCGCTGCCGCAACAGCCATCGCCATGCCGGAAACGGTCTTGATCACGAGGATGTTCTGCGCCATATCCATCGATACCAGCGCATCGCAAAGTACGCGTATATATTTGTCTGAGCTCTGCGCAGCGCCCTCATTCTTGATCAGGGCATATTTCTGCCTGCCGCTCTCGATCGTGACCTTGGTAAGGCCGAGCTCGCGTATGTCACGCGATATCGTGGCCTGGGTAACCTTAAAGCCCGCAGCGTTCAGCTTAGCCGCGAGGTCCTCCTGTGTCTCGATCTCATTTTTCTCGATCAGTTCGATGATCTTGCTCTGTCTTCCGCTCTTCATTTTATTCTCCGTTCCTGTTAACGCGCGCGGACCCGTGATCCGCATCCTTTTGTTTCTGTGTTTATCTCTGTTCTCCCAGCTTCATATACAGCAGTCTGAAGAAATCCTTATCCTTAAATCTTACAAGCTTCACCCTGCGCGCGGAGCACTTAACGAATACCCTGTCCCCGTGATAAAGCTTCACCGCCTCGAGTCCGTCGATCGACAGAACGGCGTATGCCTCGGTCTTTAATCTCGACAGATCGAGCTTCAGGTCGATCCTGTCGGAAGCCGAGACCACAACGCTTCTCATGCTCAGCGAGTGGGGACATATCGGCGTGATGACCATGAGCTGTGCCTCGGGAGTGACTATCGGTCCGCCCGCCGAAAGATTGTAGCCGGTCGATCCGGTCGGTGTGGAAATGATGACTCCGTCGCCGAAGTAAGTGCTCACGAGTGACTTATTGACCGTCACATCGGTCGTGATCATGCCGGAATAGCCCATTCGGTTTATTACCACGTCGTTCAGCGCGACAAACTCATACCGTTCTGCGGTATGGCGCTTTTTGTCCCTGCCCTCCGCGCTCGCGTAATAGGCCTCTCCGCGCTCGACACCGGCTTCGATCATCTCTCTGTTCTCGAGCTCGAACCGGTCTTCCACAAGCGCCGTAAGCGCCTTATCTATCTCGTTTTTCTCGACCGATGAAAGGAATCCCAGATGTCCGAGGTTGATGCCGACGACCGTCACGCTCTTTTTTTTGACCGCGCGTACCGCATCGATTATGGTTCCGTCTCCGCCTAGCACGACCAGACATTCGTATTTGTCGTCAATATCCGCCGTGACAGCGGCTCCGAGCTCCTCGAGCCTTTTGCGCACCATGGCGGTGTACTTGAGCTTCGGATCCTTTATCTTATTCGTTACAATGCAGAAGCTTTTCATATCGAATTATGTGCCTCCGACACAGTAGTCTTTATCAGTTCCCCGATCTGCGGCGTAAGGCCTGCCTCGGTTGAGTTTTCGTCAGCTTTCCCGTCTGTTTCTGCGGTGCTTTCGGTATCCAGGGACTGCCTGCCGTCCGCGGACTCACCGGATTCCGCGCCGGTCTTTCGCATATATGCCAGATACTCGATATTGCCCTCGGGTCCCCTGATCGGTGAAAAATCAAGGTCTATGAGTTCAAAGCCGATGCTCAGGGCATATGCCAGAACACTCTCGCATACCTGCTCATGTACCTTCGGGTCCCTGACCACGCCTTTTTTGCCGACCTGTTCGCGTCCCGCCTCAAACTGGGGCTTGATCAGACACACGATCCGGGCGCCGTCCTTCATGAGATCGCGTACCGGCTCGAGCACCTTGGTCAGTGAGATGAACGCCACATCTATCGAGACGAAATCTACCTGCTCTCCGATATCTTCGGGCGTCACATAGCGGATATTCGTCTGCTCCATCGAAATAACGCGCTCATCGGAGCGAAGCTTCCACGCCAGCTGATTGGTACCGACGTCAACAGCAAAAACCTTTACGGCGCCGTTCTGCAGCATGCAGTCGGTAAAACCGCCCGTTGACGATCCGACATCCATGCACACGCAGCCGGTCAGGTCAATACCGTGTTTCTCTACCGCTTTTTCGAGCTTGTAGCCTCCGCGGCTCACGTACTTCATCTGCACGCCCTTCAGCTCGATCTCGCAGGTGTCGGGGAACATCGCGCCGGCCTTGTCCTCACGCTGTCCGTTGACGAACACATTGCCGGTCATGATGATCGCCTTGGCCTTCTCTCGCGAGTCGGCCAGGCGTCTGTTTACAAGTAAAACATCAAGTCTTTCCTTTGATTCTTTTGCCATAGCAAATTGATTTTTACTGTAAAAATCAACCGAAAAACTGTTTATTTAATCTGCTCCGCAACGGCGTCCTTAACGGCTGCGATCAGCTCGTCGATCTTAGACGCGTCCTTACCGCCGGCCTGAGCCATGTTGGGACGTCCTCCGCCGCCGCCCTGTACGATGGGCGCGAGCTTTTTGATGAGGTTGCCCGCATGAGCGCCCTTTGCCATAGCATCGTCGGTAGCCTTCGCGACAAGGTTTGCCTTGCCGTCGGAATCCGATGCGAGTACGAGTATGCCTCCGCCGAGCTTCTCGGCGAGACCGTCCGCCAGGTCTCTCAGGGCATTCATGTCAACGCCGGGAACCTTGGCCGCGAGAACCTTTACGCCGTTTACTTCAACAACGTTGTTCATTACATCGCCTACGGCATCCTTTGCTGCCTTTGCCTTAAGCGACTCGATCTCTGCCTGCAGGGCCTTGTTGTCCGCCTGCAGATGGGCTATCTTCTCCGCGAGTCCCGAAGGCTGTGTCTTTGCTGCCGCAGCGGCCTCTAAGAGCTGCTTTTCGAGATTACGGTAATACTCTATAACATTTGCGCCGGTAATAGCCTCGATACGGCGTACGCCCGCTGCTACTGCCGATTCGGAAACGATCTTGAAATTGCCGATCAGACCTGTGTGAGCCACATGCGTACCACCGCAGAGCTCCTTCGAGAAGTCTCCCATCGAAACTACTCTTACCTCAGCGCCGTACTTTTCTCCGAACAGAGCCATAGCGCCTGTTTTCTTGGCTTCCTCGATGCTCATTACATCGGTCTTTACAGCCAGATCCTCTTCGATCTTGTTGTTTACGATCTCCTCTACACGTGCGAGCTCCTTGGCTGTCATAGCCTTGCCGTAGGAGAAGTCGAATCTCGTACGCTCGGTATCCTGATACGAACCCTGCTGATGAGCCTCGTGTCCGATAACCTCCTGCAGGGCAGCCTGAAGAAGGTGTGTAGCGGAATGGTTGCGGCAGGTGCTCGCGCGCTTGCCTGCGTCTACCATAAGAGTAGCCTTCTGGCCCTTTACGATCGAACCGGACTCAACAACGCCGATGTGGCCGATCCTGCCGCCCGGAAGCTTAACGGTCTCGGTAACCTCCATAGTGCCGGTAGCGGTCTTGATCACGCCGGTATCGCCCTTCTGTCCGCCCATCGTTGCATAGAAAGGAGTCTTCGCCACGATCACGGTAGCGGTCTTTCCCTCTCCGACGCTGTCGCAGATAGCGTTCTCATCCGCCAGAGCTGTGATTTCTTCCTCGCCCGTGAGTCTGTCATATCCGACGAACTCGCTGACGATCGAAGCGTCGAGATCGTCAAAGATCGAAGCGGTATTCTTCTGCGCAAAGGAGCTGCCCGCGCGTGCGGTCTCCTTCTGCTGCTCCATGGCGGTCTTGAAGCCCTCCTCATCAACGGTGAGGCCTTCCTCACCCGCCATCTCGACAGTCAGCTCGAGCGGGAATCCGAATGTATCGTAGAGATAGAATGCTTCCTTGCCGTCGATAACGTTCTTGCCCTCGATGCGGCGGTCAAGGATCTTCTTGAACTCCTTCATGCCGTTTTCAAGAGTGGACTCAAAGCGCTCGATCTCCTTGGTCAGCTCCGAAACAATGAAATCGCGGTTCTTGATCAGGTTGGGATATGCTTCGCTGTAAACCACATTAACATAGATGAGCGCGCACTCGATGATCTGCTCCTTGGTCATGCCGAGCATCCTCGCATGACGTACGGCACGTCTGATCAGACGGCGGAGAACATAGCCTGCGCCTGTATTGCCGGGTGTGAGTCTCGCCTCATCGCCGATCAGCATAACGCCGGTACGGGTGTGGTCGGCAAGGATACGCATCGAACGGGTAAGCTTCTCGTCCTCTCCGTACTTCTTTCCCGAGCACTTCTCGATATGCGCGATAACGGGCGCATGAACGTCGGTCTTATATACATCGTCGATGCCGTTGAGGAAAGCGAGGTTTCTCTCAAGTCCCCATCCGGTGTCAACGTTTTTCTTCGCCAGAGGTGTGAGCGTACCGTCCTGATGCTTCTCGTACTGCATGAATACATCATTGCCGATCTCGGTGTATTTGCCGCAGTGACATCCGGGTCCGCAGTTCGGGCCGCAGTCCGGAACATCCTTCACATAGAACATCTCGGAGTCGGGTCCGCAGGGTCCGAACTCAAGTCCCCACCAGTTATCCTCGGCGGGAAGATAGAAAATGTTCTCGGGCTTAAAGCCTGACTTAATGCGGCACTGTGCGCCTTCCTCATCACGGGGAGCGTTCTCGTCGCCCGCAAATACGGTCGCTGCCAGATGATCGCGGTCAAAACCGAAAACCTCGGTAAGGAGCTCGTAGCTCCACTTGCAGCGATCCTCCTTAAAGTAATCTCCGAGGCTCCAGCTGCCCATCATCTCAAAGAATGTACCGTGTGACTTGTCGCCTACGGAGTCGATATCGTTTGTACGAACACAGCCCTGCACGTTGCAGAGACGTGTTCCCATAGGATGCTTTTTGCCCAACAGATAAGGCATCAGGGGCTGCATACCCGCAACATTAAAAAGAACGCCCGTAGAGCCGTCCGACACAAGGGAAACCGCGCCGCAGTCCACATGTCCGCGGTCGATATAGAACTTCTTCCAGGCATTTCTGAGTTCGTTTGAAGTAAACTGTTTCATTTTGAATAAATCTCCTAAAAAATCGTAATGCACGGTCTTGCACAGACCATTTTTCATTATATCTCAGCCGATTTCCGTTTTCAAGGTGATTATGCATTTTTTATGCATAAAAGTGGGAAGACATGGGGACGGTTCTTCTGTCTGCTTAAGTTCGCAGACAGAAGAACCGTCCCCATGTCTTCCCTTATTTTCCGTTATCCCTCCGGACGCACATAGATCCCGATATCCTTTTCGGAAATGAAAACATAACAGAGATCGCCATAGGTATAAGCAAGATCGCTGTCACGGAAGCGCTCGTAATCAACGGGATCGAGACTGATCACTCCTGCATTTTTCTCTGTGTCAACACCGTATGAAGTTACCCTGTAATCATCCTTTATCGAGGCCGCATATTCACGTACGCAGTCCATCAGACAGTTATAAGAATTATTTACCACGACAAACCGGACGAACGGGGATCTGTCCGTGATCTCAGCATATCTGTCTATGGCCTGCTGACCGGTCACTGCCACATAGAGTATGTCATAGTCTATATATGTTCCCGCGAAATCATCGGGATATACATAATCTTTATCAAAATCAAAGGATGCATAAACAGCTTCGTTGGCAAGCACCGCATTGGCCTGCAGCTTTGCCGTTTTATCGCTCCGCGACTCCCTGCCGGCAAAGTCATATTCCTGAGAAACTCCGTCATATATCAGGAATTCCGAATCCCCGACATTCACAGCGAGCGAGCTGTTGGACTCGATCTTTTGCACACTCATATCCGACCCGATCCAGTCATAGATACGTCTTGCGGGGCTGTTCGGAGCCTCGTCCGCACGTATAGCCACATACGCGGTCGTGATGAACGGATAAGAATGATCCTTAAAGGTATCCGTATTCGGTTTCGCCCCGTCGACTGCGACCGCCACGATATAATCCTCATACTCAAGATCCAAATATGAGACAATGTTATAGCCGATCGCATAAGGATCGCGCGCCACTTCTTCAGTGATGCTGCTCATGCCGTCCGCAAAATAAAACCGGTCCAGCATCGAGGAAAAATCCGGCGCATCGCCGTCCGGCCAGAGGAAACCCTCGAACAATCTCTGGCTGCCCGACTGCTCATTCCTGAAATACGGATGTATATCGGCATCGGGTCCGCCGACCTGGCTCCAGTTCGTGATCGTACACTCATATATCCCGCGGATCTGCTCTGATGTCAGGTTCTGTACGGGACATTCCGGACTCACGATAAATCCGAGTCCGTCGTAACCGTAGGGCTTCATTTCGATATTGACCTTTTTCTCACGGAAATACGATTCCTCTTCCTCGGTAGGCGCGACGAGGAACACGATATCTGCCTTTTTATCGGCCAGATTCAGCCATGCTCCGTGCGTCTTTGAGCACAGCGGATTATCGGCCGCCACGCTGTTTACCCCGTTAAGCTCCATGTAGATAGCTTCTGTAATGGGCTTTCTCGCTGTCGAACTGTCGATCACCGGGAACAGCTCGGGATAAAATATAAATACGCTCTCGATCGGCAAATCACCGGGGTCCGGCATAGGCGTAGCCGTCGGAGCAGGCTCTTCTATGGGAGTAACGACCTCTACAGGTTCCGGTGTTGCAGTCGGTTCCGTCTCAGGCGTGGGAGTAGCTTCAGTACCCGTGATCCCGGACGGTGTAGGGACCGGCTTTTCCCGTCCCTCAACAGATCTCGGATATACACGTACAAACTTTACAAATTCATTCTTCTCGGTCTTCTCCCTGTATTCCTTTGTCAGATCGTTAATGTTTTCTGTATTCCGGGGGATGATCTGAAATTCGATCCCTTCAAGCCAGTAATCATCTATATGATCATCATATTCACGCATACAGAAGCCCATTTGCTTCCATCTGATCACCCGGTACAGCGGTGCATTGTATTCAGTAGTACCTCCGTCCTTATATTGAACGGGTATCGGAACAAATACGACGATCAGGAATATGATCAGCAGGTATTTCAATGCTTTTTTCCCTTTAAATTTCTCAGATCTGATCCCGAGCGCAAACAGCACCGGTACAATACCTATTATCACAAATGCCACTCCGCGTATTACCAGAAAACTCCAATAATAATTGTCAAACAAACGCTTCACCCCCTGTCAATTACTTCTCCGGATCGTTCATCACGCCGATAAATAGCGGGATGTTTGCCTCCGCGTCAATAAGCATGTATATAAACGGTCTGGTAAGATAGACCTCTTTGGGCTTGGGTTTCTCAACAAGTGCCGCCGCACCAATTTTAGTCATCTCGACAACGGTCGCGGCACCGGCCTTTGTACCCTTCTCATCAACCTCGATGAAGGTCTTATGCAAAACCCTGGAAATATAGATCACATAATCGGGAGTGTTAAACGTCCCGATCTTATAGAAATCGGCTTTTTCTTTATCAAACGGCAGCGGCATGCCCATGGATCCCAAAATACCGGACAATTCTGCGGAATACCCGGTCTTGAACTTAGGCATCGATGTTCTGACTTCACACCGCTCCGCATTCGAGAGCATGTCGCTCAGATGCTCTCCGGTAAGCGTTTCAATATACCCTGCCGGCGTAAGATCTTCATTGGGGAGAAGCGCTGCGAAAGCATATTTTTTGCCCTTGTAATACTTAATAAACCCAACAGCGTTCTCATCCTCAAGATAGACGTTCTCCGTCACATACATGTATGGCACTTTTTTAGTGTTACCGGCGGCGTCGGTAAAGTCGCTGTCGTGCACCTGATTTTCCTTATAGATCGTCTGCCACTCGGCATCAAATGCCAGCGCATTGATCAGATACATTATCGCATCCTCGGGTATATCATCGAGGATCGTCGGTATCATGCCGTCAGTCTTTTTCTTAACCCAATCATTTATGTCCTTCAGGGTTGAACTGTCAAAAGGTGCGGAATAGATCTCAGGTGAATAATGATCGGCATTCACCTGCAGAAAATCCTTATTCACCTTGAACTCCTCATCCGAGGTAAACCATATTGAATTCGCCAGATCCAATTTTCCGAAGTACTTAGGATCATCCGGCCCTGAATTCAGATAAGAGTACGCAAACTCATTCAGGTCCCCGGTCTTCATCCCCAGTACTTCTTCCATCTGCGCCAGCGTTTCCCCATCGGCGCCGTTCGCTGTCATGGACAACGCGAGCAGTACGGATATGGGTGAGATCAGCATATTCTCACCACCATTTGCAGTCTGTTCGCAGCTTCGGAACAAGCGCACCGCAAAATCATTCACGTCAGCGCTGAACTCGACTGCTTTTCTGCCTGCCGGAACCGGTCGTGCGGTAACGCCCTCCATCAGGTCGGCGGCCTTAACGCTTTTTCCTCCCGACATACAGCCTGCCGTGCTGCACAGGATCGCTGCGATCATTATTAACGCAGCAACAGTTCGAATGCTATTCTTCATAATCTCCTCATCTGCTGTGTCAACATCGAATTCAGGGCATAATACACCTTTCTGTATATAAGACGAATTCAATAACACATAGGTTCCATGGATTTTTATAATCTGTCAGCCTCTCCTATACATATACTATCATAACGGTCATCCTGCGTACATAGTCCGTGAGGCAGACGCTAAAAGGCACGGACCGTTAAAGCCCGTGCCTTGAAATCTTCCTCAGATTGTATTCTGCTATATTTTTTTATTCGCCCGCAGTAGCCGATGCCTTATCGCTCCACTCGGTATAAACCTTCTCAGTTCCGAGAAGCATAAAGCCTCTTATCTGAACGTAATACTTGGTCGAAGCGCTGAGACCTGAGATCTTCTTCTTGACCGTTTCAGCGTTTGCCACGGTCACCGTCTTTGCCTTCTTCATGTTCTTGTGGCTGCTGTAGATGATCTCATAGCCGTCTACATTATCGATCTGTTCCCACTTTACTGTGATGGAACCCGCGCCCGTCTTGAGGCTTCCGATGTCAGCTGTCTGCTCGCGGAAGGTCAGGCTTTCCTGGAACTTCATCAGAAGTGTCAGAAGATTGCCTGCGACGATCGTGCTGCTGTCGGTCAATGTGAAGATCAGGTCACCGTTGTCGGAAACGCTGATACCGGATACTCCGATACCGTCTTCACCCTTGTCGCCCTTATCGCCTTTCTCGCCCTTTTCTCCGTCTTTACCATCCTTGCCGTCTACTCCGTCTCTTCCGTCACGTCCGTCGGAACCGTTATAACCGTTTCGTCCGTCAGTTCCTCTGAGCGAATCGAGCCATTCGGTCTCGCTTCCGTCAAATCCGTAGTCTTTGGCAATATCGTAAGCAGATTTGCCGTTCTTAACTTCGAAGCTGCTGGTCTGCCCATTGTCCAGCATGATCGTGTAGGTATCAACATTGTCGTTGCTCTCCATAAAGAAAATACTTGAGATCCCGGCTCCGGCCTCACCACGGGGTACACTGAACGAGCTGGTTCTTCCGTCGGTCATCGTGATGTTAAATGTGGTACCGTTTTCATCCTCGTAAGCCTTCTTTACCGTATCGATGCCTGCACCGTCCTCACCGTTGCGTACAAGGAATGTGCTCTTTGTTCCGTCATTGTAGAAGATCGTATATGTATCGTTTATTCCGTCAGTCGCTGTCTTCTTCACCGAAATGATGGAACGCGACGCAGTATCGAGAACAACCGTAACGGTATCCGATTCGATGCTTTCAAATGTCGAATTGTTAAACGATGTTATCGTAAATACGAATTCTTTTATCCCGTCCGGGGCATTATACAGATATTCCGTTGCGTCCGGACCAACCTGAGCGATCCGAGTTCTTGTCATTCTTCCATGATTATCCTTGCCTCTCAGGAAAATGTTGTATCCGTCAGGCTTGTTCCAATCAGGATTTCCGTCGATCTTGGGATTCTCCCACATCAGCTTTATCGCGCTTCCCGAGACATTATTGGGATCGTTGACGATCTCGGCATAGAAATCGTTTACCTTCGGTGAAGGGGTTCTGACATTGGAGATCATGTATCCGTAGATCGGAACCTTATGGCCGATGCTGTCGGTGATATTTGAATCCCACTTTACGACCTGCCAACTGAATACATAGTTTTTGGCAGCATCTTCAAGACCGTATACATTGCCTGCCTCAGCCGCGAGCAGCTTGTTGTCGATATCCGAAACCGTTGCGCCGATTCCTTTTCCGGAACCTGTTGTAGTCGAAGTCTCCCTTCCGGACATATATGAAAGCGAGCTTGTTACTCCGGCCATCACTCCGTCTCCGAGTACTTTTACGCCCAGCATGATCGATGATTCATATGAAAATCCGTGAGACTGCGATACCGAATAACCGGAATACTGGTTCTCCTCCCAGGAGAATGCAGAATTACCCGAACCTGTCTTACAGGTCTGCGCGGTATCCTGAAGCACTGTGAAATTTGCAGGCTTGGAATCGCCAAGCTGCCAATACTGCAGAGGGTTGCCTTCATTCTGAAGCCTGTCGTCCACAATCTTTGTCATGAGCAGATACGATTTTGAAGCGTCGTAACCTGTACTGCTCATAAGCTTTGCATTGTAGTAATCGACGAAAGCATTGTATTCTTCAATGTTCATCTTCATAAACGAAGAATTTGAAGCAAATGACAGACACATACCCTGTCCGTCCAGCCACTGCCCGTCCTTCATGATCTCATAGCTGTAGCTTACGACGGGCGTACGCTTTACGATGACCTGATCTTCCCATGTAGCTGTCCAGCTGTAGGTCTTGCTTTCTTCAAGTCCTTTGGTGAAAGACTCACTCCAATCCATCGAATAGCCTGCGGAAACGCTCATTTCGATCGCAGGAGAACTGATCTCCGCCGTCACTCCTATGCCGAACGACACACTGTTGCTCGAAGACTGTTCGTAATTAAAGTTCTCGGAAATGCTGTACTCGGTACCGTTCGAATCGGTTATGTAATCATACATATCTTCGTAGTAAGGCGCCGCCTGGATGACCGCCATTACTTCGGGATCCGAGAACGTATATGCTTTGCCCTTGTATCGGGCCACTACTCCGTCATTATCGACATCGATCGCGCAAAGGGCGTAATTCAGAGCATAGTTGGACTTACCGTCGAAATACAGATTGGCTCCCGTGCTTCCGCTTGACGGGAATTCCGAAGCAGAAGAATCCATCGTCCCCATCGTTGTGCTGTAATACGTAGTGGAAATACCGGAGGCGTTATCGCGATCCGCACCTCCCATCATACCACGTGTAAAGGTGTAGTTTTCCTGGCTTTCATGCATACCGCCTACGGAGAACACTACCTGCTCAAAACCTTGTTCGTTGCCGTCAAAGTTACCTGCGGCAACGGAATGAATAAAAGTATTCGAAAGTTTATTGTCGCTCGAATCCTTATTGTCGGCCTCCTTAAAGAAGTTGCCTTCGTAAACGCGCCTTATCGTGCCGCTGGAAAGCGAATAAAGATCGCCGCTTATGAACATTAACGCGGGATTGCCGTATCCGTTGATGCTTACGCACTGAACGGCGGTCTGCTGCCAGACGTCGTCACCGTTAGGATAAAAACCGTCCTTAGTCCATGCGTTTGCCATCGGCGTCTCATATGCTATGTGCGTAAGATTGCCTTCGGTTATCATTATGTAAAGCGTGTTATTGTCAATCGAGTAAGGTTCGCTTACCGTTTTCCCGGGCGTACCCTCTATGGTGTTGTGTATACCGGCTACCACGACTTCCTTCACACCGTCTCCGTCCACGTCTCCGAGTGACAATCCGGGTGCTACGCAGCTGTCATAAGTATTTGTGCTGTTCATAGCCTCCGACCATATGCCGGTATCTTTGCTGTTTATCTTTGTAATGTCATTCTTAAGTCCCTTTGCTCCGTATGCGACCGCTACATAAGGCCTGTACAGATCTGTTTTCTGTTTGCGGCCGTTGTAACTGGACGTCAGACGCGAAACATAGCTTAATACTACCAGATCGTCAATCCCGTCGCCGTTGATATCGCCGGAATCAATCTTCGCTCCGAGGTGATTGTCTGCCCAGTTGTTTGTCTTGAGAAGATTGCTGTCCACGGAACCGTTGATATAGTAATTGTGAAGCAGTGTCTTGCTATGCGAGCTTCCGCTCTTTACCGAAAGCTTCAGATCCTGCGGATTTACAGTTATCTCATTCAGGCCGTAATTTGTATTGTCATAACAGCCCCATACTACCAGCGAATCCTTTCCGTCACCGTCATAATCGCCGGCGGTCAGTGAAAGGAAATTCATGGAATTGTAAAGCCAGACGTCATCGTCATCGCCGTCCGAAGTATTTCCCATCCAGTTTACCGATCCGAGTTTCTGTCCTTCCCAGGTACTTCCTGTCTTATCGCAGACATAGACATACAGGTCGTTGCTTCCGTTTTTTCCGTTGTTCTTCACGCCTATCAATGCCAGATGATCCTTTCGGCCCGAGCCCGTGGGGTCGAACGCTTTCAGCTGGACATAATTGAGTTTGGCAGCTTTAACGTTTGGAAAATGCGTAATTCCGTTTCTCACATTGCGAAGGAAATCACCTGTATCTTCTTTCTTGAGGGTATCGTAGATATCCACGTTCATCATCGGTGAATTATACATTGCACTGCTTTTGTATACGAGCAATTCATGCTGTCTCGTCAGATAAAACGGCTCGTCCACCGCATAGCCGTAAGGATCTGTATTCTTCTGGTAAAGAGCGGGCGGTGTCGCATCCAGCGACATAAGCGTATTGAATATCTCTTCTCCCGTTCTTTCCTTCTCGATCAGAGATTTGGTAGTCGCCGCCTTTACCGGCTTTGCCTGCATTTCAGGCACATAACCTGCTGTCAGCGCCATTACCGCGAGCAGGCATACGATAGTTTTGAAAAGTCTTCCTGTTTTCATACATCTTCCCCTCTCATCCTAAGAAAAAAGACTATATACTTCAAGGCCCAATATTGACCTTTCTGTATATAGTCTATTCGTTTTTTCGTGAAGAAACGAAATCTTACAGAATTGTAAGAAATGAGTATTTACAAGGCTTACGGGAATTTTGCCCCATTCAGATGCTCTCCAGCGTATATCCCGTTTTGTGAAGCGAAACTACCTGAAGTCCCGAACCGGAAGCCTCAAGTTTTTTATTCAATCTCGAAACAGTCGCGTAAAGAACATTCAGATCCGATCCCGGAGCCGGCCCCCATACGCTCTCATAGAGCTCTTCCTTTGTCCTTAAGGTTCCGCTGCTCATGAGCATGATCTCCAACAACGTGAATTCCTTTTGCGTAAGAAGCAGGTCCTGACCGTTGCAGAACGCCAGCGAAAGCACCGTATCTATCTTTAACGGACCGTAGCTGATAAACCTTTTGCTCTCCACGCTCGTCCTGATCCTGGCCTCCACACGCGCAAGAAGGACTCCAAGATCATAGGGCTTGGTCAGATAATCGTCCCCTCCGGACCTGAAGCCCGCGATCACGTCCTGATTCTCTCCGAGCGCCGACAGGAAAATGATCGGGAAAGCATGCTCGCGCTTAACTTTCCTGCAGAAATCGACGCCGTCGCCGTCAGGGAGCATGATGTCAAAGATGGCGAGATCGAACTCGTTCTTTTCCAGGGCGTCCTCCGCCTCTTTAATGGTCTCTGCGCATACTACCTCGTAATCCTCCATCAGCAGCGCCTCTTTGTTTATCTTGAGGATATGAGGATTATCCTCCAGCAGCAATATCTTTCTTCCCATACTTATCTTCCCTTCTTATACTTTCCCGGAAGAAGGCACGTCAAATACGAATTCGCTTCCCGACGGGCCTGTGGCGTTGAGCCTTATACTGCCCCCATGCAGTCTCATTGTATCAGCGCATATAGCCAGTCCGAGACCTGTGCCTCCGTCCTTCGTAAATCCTCTTTCAAAAATGTGTTCTGCAACATCCGGCGCAATTCCGCTTCCGGTATCCGCAACCGAAAACTCCAGATTCCCGGGTATCTCCCGCACGCGGATCGTGATAGTGCCCTTATCCGTATGCCGGTTTGCGTTTACTACAAGATTTATGATCACCTGAAGTAGCAGCTCAAAATTGGCATGAACGGAATGGCTGCTCTCATTGACCGTAACCAGCGTATTGGATTTCTTGGCGCAGACGGGCTTTAATATCGCCTGCGAGCTCTTCAGCAGATCTGCGGCGTATATTTCGGAGAATTCGACCTGACCCGTATTGCCGAATGTATATTCCATCAGCTTCGTTACCATTTCTCCGAGGCGGTCAGCCTCGTCGCGGATGGTCTTTAACCGCTCGGGATCTTCGACGCCTCCCTTGCCGCGTCTCGCCTGCATCTCCATCAGCTGCGCGTAACCCGAGATAACGGTGAGCGGCGTTCTGAGCTCATGCGCGACATTCTGAAGGAAGTCGCGATTCATGGTATTGATCTGCCCGAGGACTTCATTTCGCTGAACCTCTTTTCGCAGCATCCTCTCCTGCATTACATTTCTGTGATTGATTACGATAGCCAGGATAAGGATGCAGAGCACCAGCCAGAGCTGAGAAGTGCCGTAATGCGCAACAGCTTCCGTCTTACGTATGTTAGTGCCCTCAAAGGTCATGCCGGCTGCAAATATAAGCATTGCGACAAGAGTCACGGTATCTGCAAGCTTCCACTCCACCCGTTTTCCGAATATCCGTACAAGCAATAAAACGAGTATCAGAACGAATACTGCCAGACCGATGAAATAGCATAATTTACACAGACTTACCAGATCATGGGAATCCAGAATAAAATGGACCGCAGTCAGAACAGCTACCGAAGCCGTGTAGACGATCTTGAGCCATTTGCTCAGATTCTTCCTGTAAAACGCCAGCAGCAGGAACATCGACCCGAGCGGCATGAGAGAGGATTCCAGGATAAATAACCGGTAAGCTGTCGAATACGGCGTTCCCGCAGGTAAGATGTATTCCAGGAAAAAGAGCTGGTTCCTGACCGACAGAACAAAGCTGCAGAGGGCAAGCGAGCCGTACTCGGGATTCTTCATTACCGCAGCGCACAAAAGGAAATAGAAACCGAGAAACAGCAGGCCGCCTCCCAGAAGAAGCGCCGACGTATTTACCTGGCGAAGAAAAATGTTCATGATCTCAGGCGAAGAAATGTAAGTTGCCTGAATGAAGCCGCCCTCATTATGGAAATAATTTGAATACTGGTAGATTATCTCGACTTCACCGTCGCCCGTATAGAAAGGTATGCGCATAAAACGGCTGCCCGGAACGGCTTTTTCGGGGTCGCTGTCCACATAACCCACGTTCAGGAGTTCCTTGCCGTTTATAAAGACTCTGGTACCGTAATCGATCGAATAGCCGGCCAGTTCAAGAACTGTATCCGGCTTGGTCTTTAACAGTATATGATATGTGCCGTAAGGCAGCTCTCTGGCGTCGTTGTCAAGTCCGGCAGGATCGCCTCCGGCAAAGTCTTCGGGCGTATAGTGGACCATCGGATAGAAGTTCCAGTCGTTTACGAGACGGCACATATTCTTATCCATATCGATCCCGGTAATATCGGCCTCGCCGTTCTCGGGATAATACTCAACCGTAGGGAAGGCCGAACGCCCTGATATATAAACGAAAAACAAACCGATGAGCACCGTCGATATCACCGTTAAGATAATATTGCTCACCGGTATTTTGTCTTTATTGTTCATTTTACAACGCCCTTCATGTAGCACCTGTGGCACATCGCAACATACTGGTCATCGGCGCCGATCAGGATCTGCTCTCCGTCGTAGATTATCTTGCCGTCGCGGTAGCGGGCGTTCATCGTAGCCTTGCGTCCGCAGGGACACATCGTAACGATCTCGATGATCTTATCGGCCAGCTCGAACAGCCTCTTGCTGCCCTCGAAAAGCTCTGCCCTGAAATCTGCGCGCAGTCCGTAGCACATTACCATGGTACCCGCGTCAACGATCTCACGCAGCTCGTCTACCTGGGCTTTGGTCAGGAACTGTGCCTCATCGACGATGATATTGTCATAATATGCGGGCAGCACGGGAAGCACCTCACGAACGGTTTGATCCGGAGCGATAAGAATGGCCTCAGCCTGCAGTCCGGCTCTCGATCTGATGATGTTCGCGCCGTCTCTGGTGTCGATGCTGGGCTTGAGCATCGCGACCTTTTTGCCCTTTTCCTCAAAATTAAAGCGCGTCATCAGAGCGTTCGCAGACTTGGAAGCGCCCATCGCGCCGTAATAAAAATACATTTTCATAGCGGTATCCCCTCTCCGTTTAATACATAAATCCATGATAGCATTTTCATGTCTTAGCCGCAAGAAAAAAGACGCGGACTAAAAGTCCGCGCCGAAAAATGTTCTTTACTCAAGTGACTGAAGGCACTCTTTGATCCTCGCGAGTCCCTTCTCGATATTCTCCATACTCGTCGCATAGCTTAAGCGTATATGCGTCGGGAAACCGAAATCCGAGCAGGGGATAACCGCTACCTTGTAATCGTTCAGCAGTATGTCCGCCAGGCCGAACACATCTCCTACCTGCTTACCCTTGTAGCTCTTCGGGAATGCGGCGCTCACATCGACAAACGCGTAGAACGCGCCGGTAGGCTTGAGCATCTTAGCCAGAGGCAGGTCGCTCACGAGCTCGTACATGCGCTCGCTGCGCTTTTTAAACTCGGCCTTCATCTGCTCCACTTTGTCCTGAGGGCCGTCGAGAGCCTCCAGAGCCGCCTTCTGGGCGATCGAGTTCGGGTTCGAGGTCTGGTGTGACTGAATGCTGCCGATAGCCTTCGCTATCTCGGGAGCTGCGCCTATATAGCCGATTCTCCAGCCGGTCATGGCATATGACTTTGCCATACCCGAGCAGGTGATCGTGCGCCTGTAGATCTCATCGTTAAACGACGCGATGCTGACGGGCTCCTCACCCGTGTATATCAGATTCTCGTACATTTCATCGGAAATGCAGTAGATATCCTTCTCAACGATAACCTTCGCGAGAGCTTCGAGCTCCTCACGACTGTAGATCATACCGGTCGGATTATTCGGTGTATTGAGTACAAATGCCTTTGTCCTGGGAGTGATCGCGGCTGCAAGCTGCTCGGGAGTGATCTTGTAGCCGTTCTCAGCCTCGCACCTTACAAATACGGGCACGCCGCCGACAAGCTTTACCATCTCGGGGTAGCTCAGCCAGTAAGGCGCGGGAATGATAACCTCTTCGCCGGGATTTACGAGCGCGGTAAAAATATTGGTGAGGGAATGCTTTCCACCGTTGCTGATGACTATCTGGTTGGTCTCGTAATGCAGGTGGTTAAAGCTCTCGAACTTTCTGCAGACAGCTTCCTTCAGCTCGATGATGCCGCTGGCAGCGGTATACTTTGTAAATCCCTCGTCGATGGCACGCTTTGCGGCCTCGCAGATATTTGCGGGAGTCACGAAATCGGGCTCTCCGGCTCCGAAACTGACTACATCGATACCCTGCTTTTTCAGCTGCTTTGCCTTGTCACTGATCGCAAGTGTGGACGAAGGCTTAACTCCCTTGGCTCTTTCAGATAATCCCAGCATATAAACTTCCTCGTTTCTGTTTTCTGAATTGTGTGGGTGCCTGTTACCCGTCTTTCACGAGCGGACATTTGAACGTCCCACGCAACCACATAAGCTGAATTATAATGAAACGCATCTGCCGTGTCAACTGTTTTCTGATTAATTTATCAGAAGCACTTTGCTTTGTGCTCCTGCTTGCAGTCCGCGACTTTATTGCATTTGTAGCAGACCTCGTTGCCGCAGAATCCGTCCCTGTGATAATCCTCTATATTCTTGTATGTAGTATCGGCGATATTCGCGAGCGCCTCGGCGGTAAGGAACGCCTGGTGAGATGTCAGGATAACGTTCGGCATCGAGATGAGACGTGCCAGTACGTCGTCGTTAACGATATGATTCGAATAATCATGGAAGAATACATCCGATTCCTCCTCATACACATCGAGGCAGGCCGCGCCTATCTTGCGCTGTTTGATGCCCTCGACCAGAGCTTCGGAATCGATCAGCGCGCCGCGCGAGGTATTGATCAGTATAACGCCCTTTTTCATCTTCGCTATCGTGTCGGCATTGACCATATGTCTGTTCTCGTCGGTCAGAGGGCAATGGAACGAAATGATGTCGCTACGCTTCCAGAGCTCATCGAGCTCGACATAATCGATCCCTGAATCCTTCATCGGGAATTTGTCGTACGCGATGATGTTCATGCCGAATCCGCGGCAGATATCCATGAAAATGCGGCCGATCTTACCGGTGCCGACTATACCGACGGTTTTTCCGTGCAGATCGAAGCCGGTCAGTCCGTTCAGACTGAAGTTAAAGTCCTTTGTCCTGATATATGCCTTATGGATGCGTCTGACGGAGGTCAGCAGCAGAGCCATCGCGTGCTCCGCGACGGCATACGGCGAATACGCCGGAACGCGCACGATATGTATCTTTCCGAATGCGTACTCCACATCAACATTATTATAACCCGCGCAGCGTAAAGCAATAAGCTTTACACCCATTTTCACGAGTTTATCGATGACCTTTCTGTTCACGTCATCATTGACGAACACGCATACCACGTCCGCGCCTTCCGCGAGCTTAACGGTATCCTTGGAAAGCCTGGTCTCGTAGAACGTGACCTCGTATTTCTCCTCCGGATCCGCCGCCTTAAAAGAAGCGATATCGTACTCCTTTGCGTCAAAAAATGCTACTTTGATCTTTTCTTCACCCATAAGCTGATACCTCCTTCTAAAACAAGCCGGTGTTTTTGACACCGGCTTGTTCTGTTTTCAATTTAATTATTTTGCGTAGTCAGTTACCCTGCTCTCGCGGATGACATTGACCTTGATCTGGCCGGGATACTCCAGTTCTTCCTCGATCTTCTTCGAGATATCACGAGCCATAAGTACCATCTCGTCATCGCTGACCTGTTCGGGAACGACCATAACGCGAACCTCTCTACCCGCCTGGATAGCGTAGGCTTTTTCGACCCCTTTGAAGCCATTTGTAATATCTTCTAACTGCTTTAATCTGCTGGTATAAGTCTCAAGCGTCTCGCGTCTAGCGCCGGGACGTGCGGCCGAAATGGTATCTGCGGCCTGTACAACGCATGCTATAAGCGACTGGAACTCGACATCGCCGTGATGTGCCTCAACGGCATTGATAACGATGTTGGACTCCTTATACTTACGGCAAAGATCTACGCCGATCTGTACATGCGTGCCTTCCATCTCCTGGTCGATCGACTTACCGATATCGTGCAGAAGTCCCGCACGCTTTGCAAGTCTGACATCGAGTCCGAGCTCACCTGCAAGATGTCCGGCGAGAAGCGCGACCTCGATCGAATGCTTCAGGGCATTCTGACCGTAACTGGTCCTGAACTTCATCTTACCGAGCAGTCTTACGAGCTCAGGATGGAGATTGTGAACGCCTGTCTCGATGAGTGCCGACTCACCGGCCTCACGGATGGTCTGTTCAACCTCTTTCTGTGCCTTCTCGACCATTTCCTCGATCCTGGCCGGATGAATACGGCCATCGACGATAAGTCTCTCGAGCGCGATCCTCGCGATCTCACGACGGACGGGATCGAATGCCGAAAGAACAACAGCCTCGGGTGTATCATCGATGATCAGGTCAACGCCGGTCATGGTCTCCAAGGTACGGATATTACGTCCCTCACGACCGATGATGCGTCCCTTCATCTCATCGCTGGGCAGCTGTACGACCGTGATCGTAGCCTCTGCCACATGATCGGCTGCCGTCTTCTGGATGGCATTGATGATAAGCTCCCTGGCCTTTTTGTCGGCCTCTTCCTTCGCTTTCTGCTCCAGATCCTTGATCAATACGGCGGTTTCATGTTTTACATCGTCTTCAACAGTTTTAATAAGATATTCCTTAGCTTGTTCGGAGGTCAGTCCCGAGATCTTCTCAAGTTCCTGAACCTGCTTCTCATGAGTGGCTTCGATCTCCTCTCTGATGCGATCAAGTTCAAGCTCCTTGGCTGCGATCCTGGCTTCTTTCTTTTCATTCTGCTCTATCTTGCGGTCAAGAGTTTCTTCTTTTTTCAGCACACGCTGTTCGTAGTGCTGAACCTCCGCCTTACGTTCCTTGGTCTCACGATCAAGTTCCTTCTTAGCGCGGATAGATTCCTCCTTAACCTCAACCAGAGCTTCACGCTTACTGGCTTCAGCTGCTTTGTTGGCTTCGTCGATAATCTCCTTTGCCCTGCTCTCCGCAGAACCTATAGTCGCCTCATCCTCCCGGATCTTGTTGCTTACGGCTTTTTTCGCCGAAACGTTCCAGGCAATGATTGCGATGACTATGCCCACAACCAGTCCAATAAGTGCGCCTATTGCATATGCCATTTAGGAGCACCTCCTGAAAATAAATATTAAATTGTTATTGTAGATCAATCTACAACAGTATAATTTTATAAAATATGAATATTGATGTCAAGCGGTTTTTAAATCTATATACCTCTGTGTGACTATTCGCCCAGCATCCTCATCATCAGGTGGATCTCGTCCTTATGGACCGCGGTATTATAGACATAAAGGATCGCGCAGACACCGTCTTTTTTGCCGTTTTCGATGAACGCGAACTCTACCCTGTGGTTGTATCTGTTCACGTTGCGCTCGGTATAGCTGCCTGTATAATACGAAAACGACGCGTAATCCGTCGACTTTTTCGATATCTCGATATCCCTGTCAAACAGCGGGATGAACGACTGGTACATCGTAAGATGCTTGTTGCAGAGAATGTCCTCGACTATCGCCTTGCGCACGTTCTTAAGGTTTGAGATGTCCGTCGGCTTTTCGAGGTAGCTTTCATCCACATAGAAAACGAAAAGGCTCTCCGCGACACCGTCTCCGGTCAGGTCGTTCAGCTTGTACTGATAGCCCGGCACATTAGGCAGCTCATGCTCGACCGTCGCCCAGCCTGCGGGGATCCTGTACGCAAACTCACCTTTGATATTTCTGCTAAGCATGGATATCTTGCTGATCCATACTCCGTTCGCGGTCATGTAAGCCGTCTCCGAGGCGGTCGTCATGCCTGTGGTCTCGATCTTATCGGCCTTCATCGTGATATCGGTCGAAAAGATGTTGTTTGATATATCCACTCTGCCGAATACCCTGACAGTGGCGCCGATAGCGATCCCGTTCAGCGCGTTCAGCGCATTTGACGAAGTGCATTTGATGCTCCTGCTGAAGGCGTTGTCGTTATCCCTGATATAAAATGTTTTATTGTTGTTTTCTTTGCCGGTCAGCGTCGCGTAAACGACCATGTAATGCCCGTCGTAAAGATTCTGCGCATTCTGCGCGTTGATCAGGAATACCTGCAGGAGCTTGTTTGCGGGAATGCTCTGATAGACCCTCGTGTCCTCGACATCGAGAGCTATCCCGCTGTATCCCGACGCGTTCGTGGTCATCAGGCCGAGCAGCATGATCAGCACCAGCATGAATGCCGCCGCTTTCTGTAGAAGCCGGTTCATCTGCTCACCCCCCAGTTCTTGTCGAATTCGGGCTGGAACTTAATGACCGCCGAATCCGGATATTTCGATGTGATATACGCTACCATGAACCGCAGCGTATGCGCCTCGGCATAGTCGGAAACGAACACTATCTCCTTGTCCGATACATCGCCGATCGCTGAATCGAGAGCCTGTACGGCGCGCTCCTTCAGCGAGTTAGTGTCCTTGTCATAGGCGAAAGAATAACCTCCGCAGCGTATCTCGTTGTTATATATCTCGATCACATATTTGCCGTCCGTATCGGGATCCGGCTTTGCGGGATCGGGGTTGTTCGGGTCGTCCTCACCCACTCCGGGCTTCGGGATCGGCGTAACATAAGCACCCTGGTTGTCGCTCCCCTCCTGCCCCGTCTCGGTGCTGTGGATCAGTTCGTCGAGATTGATCAGAGGCTCGCCGTTATAGGTAATGATCTTTGCGCTCCTGAATATGGAACCCGTGAGCAGAAAAGCGCAGAGAATGCATGCCAGAGCTATTCCGTATTTTTTATTCATACGCAATCTCCTCAACAGACGCGCCCCTGCCCGCCAGCAGGTCGCGCACATGATGGTAGACCGCCGATACCGCGTAATCGTCTATCAGCCTGAATGCCCTGCCCGCATCGGCGATCTCATTCAGCGCGGCGTCCGCAGTCTCAAAGCCTGAGCTGCAGTCGTAGACAGCGCCGTTAAAGCTTACCTCAAATCCGTTTACTGTCACTTCCACATATACCGTGCCGCTGTTGTCGGCACTGGTCCCGGGTGAGGTCTGTTTGTCATCCTGTCCCTCGTTCTCGCCCCTGCCGGCTTCTGAGAAAATAGGATTCTTACCGTTTGGCCCATACTGTCTCACCGCGATGATGACTATCGCGATCACCAGCCCCAGGAATAAAATTATCCTGATCAGCCTCGTAAGCGGGTTCTTCGAGGGATTTTTGACGCTGACATAGATCAGCAGCGCCAGTATCACGATCAGGATGATAAGTGCGATAAGTGCTTTGTTCATAGATGACTCACCTTGTAAATACGTTGTCGTACTGCGACTCTAAATACTCGAATATGTTGGAAATGGCGGTCTCATCCCTGTAGAGGATGCTCTCGTCACCGCGGTTCAGCGACAGGATAACCGGAACGGATGCGCCGTCCGTCGCCTCCTCGATGATGCCGGTCAGATATTTCTGAAGCTCGGCGTAGCCCTCCTGCTCTTTGGCAGCGGTAACGGGGATCTTGACCAGCTCGGTGCCGTCATCTATGCCTGCGGTTATGATGACCGTTCGGTCCGATATCCTCGTCGATGAGTCAAAATATGCCACAACATCGACGAATCTCACATATTTCTCGGTATTCTCAAATGCCTCCGAATGCCGGCGGTAATACTCCTGCAGCGCGTCCGACTCCCTGAGGCTCTCATCCGCTGCTTCCATCATCTCTTCCGCTTTGGCTGCCGCTTCTTTTGTATCGTCCGAAAGGAGCTTCTGTCCGCACATAACGATCAGCAGCACGATAAAGATGACATCGAGCAGAGACGTCAGGTCTATGACAAAATCTGTTCTGGAATGTTTATTTCTCATATGTTCACGCCTTTGTATGCTGTTTGCGAAGCTCGATAAACTCCTGATGATATCTGTCATTGTCGGCAAACTCGATCTCGGTCTCGTTGATGATCCTCGACACCTTGAGCGCGGTGTATGCCTTCAGAATAATGGTCATGATGAGCGCAAAGAGCGTGGATGATAGAGCCGTGGCGATCGCGCCCGTCATGCCGTCGATACCCTCGGCGCTGATCTGCATCATGAGTCCCACAACGGTTCCCAAAATACCCAGCGAAGGGAATACGGGGATCAGCTGCACCAGCGTGTCAACTCCTGCGCACTGCTCCTCAAAGCGGCGCTTCTGGGCCAGCACATCCTCCTCGTCGATATAGCCCGAATCCGACGAGATCGTCGGCAGTCCTTCCGAGTCGATGGTGTACTTTCTGTGCTTGAGCTCAAAGGTCTTGCGGATCTGGTTGAGTCCAGCCTCCAGCTCCTTTTTCCTCGATGCCAGGCGCAGGATGATCACTACACCCGCAAAAATGATTATAACGTTAAATATGATGCTCGAAACATCTCCGAAGCACAGCTCAAAAATAGCTTTCATAACCTTCTCCTATGTGTTCTTTGATCAGCCTTTACCCTTTGTCGGTGCCTTGGTCGGCAGCAAAACGGAAGGATCCCACATCATGCTGTCTACGGGAGCAACGAGCACACGTCCCGTGCCTCTGTAAACATTGACCAGACCTTCTTTTGAAACGGCGGAACCGATCAGCGTCTTTGTGGTCCTCTCAACTGTGAACTTCAGTCCGTCCGACCACGCGACAGCCATGCTGCCGTCGATCTTTAAGACGTCGTCCTTCAGCTCGACCGTTATCAGCTCCTCGCGCGGTACACGGCTCTCGAGAGCCACAATGCCCTTTCCAGCGAGTCTGGTGTTAAACAGGCCTTCTCCTCCGAGCAAAGCCGAGGAAACGGTATTTCTGGCCGCTACGGACAGCTCTATGGTGTCCTCACATGCCATGAACATCCCGTCCTCTATTATGAGCTTGCCGCCCCACTCCGCCAGATCCTCAAGGATCACGTATCTGTAGGTAGGCTCCATGACGACGGCGCCCGTGCCGGAATATCGCGGCTTGATGGCCGTTTCGCCGGTCACCGTGCTCCCGACGACCTTTTTGAAGAAATCGCCGGCGCCCTTTAGGTCGGTGGTCGATTCCACGGCGCCCATCATCATCTGCATGGTGCCCGCCTGCAGGATAACGGCGGAGTTCTCGAGCTTTGCGACTACCTGACGCTTTCTGACATTCATCTGCGAAGCAAAATATGCCATCATCGCGCTGTACTCGTTTACCGAGACGTCGTGCTCATATTCATAGACCGAGAAGCAGCCGCGCTCCTCCGTTTTTTTACGCAGCGGCGAATCGTTCAAGATATCGGATCTGATCAAGGAAAGCCTCCTTTATTTGCCCGAAAGCATCAGCTTTGCTGAGATTACGGTCGAGATAAGGTTGTGCTCGTAGAAATACTTAAGCACCGCGTTGTCCTGTATATCCGCAATGATCTTCGCTCCGGTCTCGGTAGCACCGAACACCGAAACAAAACCGCAGAAGGCCCATACGATGATGACACCCTCGAGCAGGCCGAAGATCAGGCCTCCGACTTTGTTGACGGCATTGAGTCCAGGCAGCTTTGAGAACTTATCCAGCAGCCATACCGCCAGCGCGGAAAGGATGATCACGCCTATCAGTGTCGCTACATACGCGATACCCGTGATCACAGTGGTCGTGGTCTTGTCATAGAATGCCTCGACCATGTCCTCCTGCGCGCGCTTTACGCCGTCGCTGTTCTCATTGATATACTTTTTGAACATTTCCTCGATCTGCGAAGGCAGGTTAAGGTCCTCGATGGTCCCGTCGATCTTGTCCTGATTGACGATGCCGCCCTCGGGAAGCTTAACTGTTTCCTTAACCTTCTCATATACCTTCGATCTGATGCTCTCGTTGCTGTTGAGCGCTTTCGCGACCGTGGGCGCGAGCATCAGGGTCAGCGCGATAACGATGATGGCTCCGGCAAAATGCCATACGGACTTGATCAGTCCGCGGATGTATCCGATCACGGTCAGCGCGATGACTATCAGTAATGCAACTAATGCGGTAATATTCATAATATGCTTTCTCCGTAATTATTAAGGTCGATGACGAGCTCGCACGCCTGTCCGCCGTTGCCGATCGTATAGGGCGCAAAGGTCAGTACGCACTGCTTGTCCTTAGTCAGATAGTAATTGATGTTCGTAGCGGTAAGTCCGTCGATGTATTTGCAGTCATTGTATACGACCCATGCCTTGTTGGTATCGTAGTAGCACTCCTGATAAGACCTCTGAAATTGAACATATTCTTATAACTCCTTCCCGTGCTTATACGCACATAAATTCTTTTATATTTTAAACTTTTACACAATAAATGTAAAGAGAAGACAAGGGGACGGGCAAGACAAGGGGACGGTTCTTCTGTCTGCAAAGTACGCAGACAGAAGAACCGTCCCCTTGTCTTAAAAAATTTAATGGTGACAGGCACCTCAGAAGAAACAATATTTATTTGCTCAGCATCTCATCGATCGACTTAGCCGCAAGCTTTCCTGCGCCCATAGCCGAGATAACGGTAGCTGCGCCGGTTACCGCGTCGCCGCCTGCGTAAACCGCATCGCGCGAGGTAAGGCCGTCTTCGTTAACGATGATGCCGCCGTGCTTGTTGACCTCGAGACCCTTTGTGGTGTCCTTGATAAGAGGATTGGGTGAGGTTCCGATCGAGATAACGACCGTATCAACATCGAGTACGAACTCGGAGCCCTCTACGGGGATGGGTCTTCTTCTGCCCTTCTCGTCAGGCTCGCCAAGCTCCATCTTGATGCACTTCATGCCTGTTACGAAGCCGTTCTTGGGATCGCGGGGATTCTCGGGATTGTTGTAGCCGAGGATCTCAACGGGATTGTTAAGGAGCTTGAAGTCGATGCCCTCTTCCATAGCGTGCTCAACCTCTTCCTTACGTGCGGGAAGCTCCTCAAGTGAACGACGGTAAACAATATATACATGCTCAGCGCCGAGACGGAGTGCCGTACGCGCAGCGTCCATAGCAACGTTTCCGCCGCCTACGACCGCTACCTTGCCGCCCTTCATGATAGGGGTAACGGGATCGTCTCTGTAAGCCTTCATCAGGTTGCTGCGGGTAAGGAACTCGTTAGCGGAATAAACGCCCTTTAAGCTCTCTCCGGGGATACCCATGAAATTGGGAAGTCCTGCGCCCGAGCCTACGAATACAGCCTCATAGCCCTGCTCGAAGAGCTCGTCGATGGTAAGGGTCTTACCGATGACAACGTTGGTTTCAACGTCTACGCCGAGAGCCTTTAAGGTCTCAACTTCCTTGGCAACGATGGCCTTGGGAAGACGGAACTCGGGGATACCGTATACAAGTACGCCGCCTGCGGTATGGAGTGCCTCGAAGATGCTGACTTTGTAGCCCTTCTTTGCGAGGTCGCCCGCGCAGGTAAGTCCGGAAGGACCGGAACCTACGATCGCAACTCTGTGGCCGTTAGACTTCGGAGCTGCGGGTGCTTCTTTTGAATTCTCATTATGCCAGTCGGCAACGAAACGCTCGAGACGTCCGATACCTACGGGCTGGAACTTCACGCCGAGAGTACACTTGCTCTCGCACTGCGTCTCCTGAGGGCAGACACGTCCGCATACAGCGGGAAGCGATGAAGTCTGGTTGATGATCTGATATGCTCCCTCGTAGTCCTTCTCTTTGATCTTCGCGATGAACTCGGGGATATGGATATTAACGGGGCAGCCCGATACGCAGGGCTGGTTCTTGCAGTTTAAGCATCTGTTCGCTTCTTCAACAGCGATCTGCTCGGTATAGCCGAGCGCTACTTCCTTGAAATTATGTGCTCTAACCTCAGGCGCCTGAGTAGGCATTTCATGTTTTGTAGGTACAATAGGCATTTTATTTTCCTCCTCAAGCGTTCTTTAAGAGATTGCAGGCCTTCTCATAGGCATGCTTCTCGAAATCCATGTACATTCTGCCGCGGCTCATGGCCTCGTCGAAATCTACCTCATAGCCGTTGAAATCGGGTCCGTCAACACATGCGAACTTGGTGATCTTCTGGCCGTCTCTGTTAAGGGTAAGACGACATCCGCCGCACATACCCGTACCGTCGATCATGATAGGGTTCATGGAAACCGTGCAGGGAACACCGAAAGGCTTCGCTGTCGCTACAACGAACTTCATCATGATAAGGGGACCGATCGTGATGATCTCATCGAACTTCTCACCGGCCTCGAGCATCTCCTTCAGAGGAACGGTAACATTACCCTCGCGACCGTAAGATCCGTCATCCGTCATAAGAACAAAGCTGTCGGAGCATTCCTTGAACTCATCCTCAAGAATAACAAGATCCTTGTTTCTGAATCCGATAATGCTGGTCACATTAACGCCCTGAGCGTGGAAAGCCTGAGCAACGGGCATTGCGATAGCGCAGCCTACGCCGCCGCCTACTATGCAGACCTTCTTCTTGCCCTCAAGATGAGTTGCAACGCCGAGAGGTCCTACAAAGTCCTGGATCGACTCGCCTTCATTCTTGCCGTTGAGCAGAGCTGTGGTTCCGCCAACGATCTGGAAAATGATCTTTACTGTTCCTTCCTTGGGATTGGTTCCCGCAACGGTAAGCGGGATCCTCTCGCCGTCCTCATCAACGCGGAGGATGATGAACTGACCGGGCTTAGCCTTATTTGCTACAAGAGGAGCTTCGATCTCCATCTGTGTAACGGTAGGGTTAAGGTTCTTCTTGTGCACAATCTTGTACATACCTTTATTCTCCTTTTTCAAACTAAGAAATGACATCTTCGGCCGCTGTAAAAAGCCATACCGAATCTATTATACACGCTTTTCGCAATGATGCAAGCATGTAAGCAACATTTTTATATATATATTATCGATACAATCGCTATCTATTCAGTTTTCGTTATACTCTCCGCTGCCTTTTTGCGCGTTACTCCGATGCGCCTGTACATGCCCCTCCGGCGTCCTTTTAATCCGGGCTGCAGGTCGAAGGCAAGGCTCTCACGTTCGAGCGAACTCCCCATGCGCTCGCATATCGCGGCCTTATCAAGCGCTTCGCCTATGAAAACACACTGACTCGTGTCATCTTCCGAGCCTGTTATCGCGTACAGATTATCGGCAAGGTCAAAACGAAGCGTCTCTGCCCCGACAGGCACCGTGCCCTTCGCTCTCGCGATATGTCCGAGCCCGCCGCGCATGCAGTCTTCGAGCAGCAGGATGAGTTCCGCGGGATTGTTCAGTCTGCCGTTGTTTATCGTGATCTGTGTAAAAGCATCCGCCCCGTTATCCGCCTCTCCGGCCTCCGTTTCATGTGCCGGGACCTCCATGATGTCGCGCCACCACTCATCGCTCATCCGGGAATAATGGACGTCCGCGATCTCGGCATCGGGATTGATCGCGCGGATCTTTGCTGCGGTCTGTTCCATTATCTCGGGCGCTTCGCGCTCACATTTTGAGAAAATGATTTTCTGCGCGAACGCAACCTGGTCCTTATACAGGTCGGACCATTCCCGCATATTCGCCGCGTAATTTCCGGGAGACAGAACCACTACAGGCTTCAGCAGCGAAATATTGTCGTGCAGGATGGGCTTCAGATTGTTTATGATGTTGCTGAACCTTCCGACTCCGGTAGGCTCTACGATCAGATACTCCGGCGAAAGTCCGGTAAATACGGTAAGCACGGAATTGACAAAGCTGTCCTTCATCGTGCAGCACACGCAGCCCTCCATAAACTCGAGTATCTCGGGCTTTTTCCCGCCTGTGCCGGCGCGACCGAGTTCACGCGCGTCTATGCTGTTTTCACCGTATTCATTTTCAAGGACTACCGGCTTCGTGCCGCTCCGTCTGATCAGTTCTTTTATGAAAGTCGTCTTTCCGGCCCCCAAAAAGCCCGATACGATCAATATCTTCATTCCTCTTCCACCTTTTCGGGGAACAGGGAGCGGCACATAGACCGCTCCCCACCCGTCTGTATAACTTACAACATCTATGTCGCGATCGCCGGCGATCAGGGTTGGTCGTCAAGGATAACTACGGGTTTGATCAGATCTGCGGGCTTATCCTTCATCAGCTGAAGTGCCTCAGGGATATGCTTCCAGCCATGGAATACATGAGTCGAAAGCTTGCTGACATCAAGCTTGCCTGACGATACAAGAGCGCCGAGCTTCTCCATGCGGAGACGTCCGCCGGGCATAAGGCCGCCGTTGATCTGCTTGTGGCCCATACCGACACCCCACTCAACACGGGGGATGGAGATCAGATCGCCGCTGCCGAGATAGTTAACATTGCCGATCTTTCCGCCGGGCTTAAGAGCCTTAACTGCGGAAGCAAAGGTATCAACGGTACCGCCTGCGATAACAACGCGGTCAACACCCTTGCCGTCGGTCATCTTAAGAACCTGCTCCTCGATGGTGCCGTTCTTGTAGCTGATGAACTCGTCAGCGCCGTAGAACTTGGCAACCTCAACGCATTTAGGTCTGGTACCTACAGCGATGATGCGGGAAGCGCCGCGAAGCTTTGTTCCGGCTACGGACATAAGACCTACGGGGCCGATACCTACAACGAGAACCGTGTCACCGAACTGGATGTCGGCGAGCTCTACACCGTGGAAACCGGTGGGAACCATATCAGAAAGCATGCAGGCATCCTCTAATGTCATGCCCTCGGGCATATGAGCAAGGTTGCCGTCTGCATCGTTTACATGGAAATATTCGGAATCAAGACCGTCCTTGAAATTAGAGAACTTCCAGCCTGCGAGCATTCCGTTCGAATGCATGCTGTAGCCGCCCTGAGCCTCAAGTGAATTCCAGTCGGGTGTGATGGCGGGTACAAGTACCTTATCGCCGGGCTTAAAGTCCTTAACCATGGAGCCTACCTCTACTACTTCGGCACAGCCCTCATGTCCGAGGATCATGTTGTGACGGTCACCTACAGCACCTTCCCATACTGTATGAACGTCGGAAGTACAGATCGCGATCGCGAGAGGCTTACAGATAGCATCCATGGGACCGCATGCGGGGCGCTCCTTCTCGATCCAGCCTACCTCGCCGATCCTAAGCATTGCAAAACCTTTCATTTTCTTTCTCCTTTCAATCTTCCCGGCATATCTGCCTTTGGGTAATATTTTTTACTACCGCAGAAAATAATAAAACACGCTTCATTCGATGTCAATACTATCGATTGATATTTTATCGATTTAATATTTATCGAATATTTTTGTGAGGTTTGAAAAAAAATAAGCCCCCGGTGGGATACCGCCGAGGGCATGAAAATAGTGACTATTTCAGTTGTTTAGTGAAGACGGAAGAACCGTCCCCGTGTCTTAGGGATTCTGGTTGGGACTGGGATCAGGGAATACTTCCGGGCGCATTTGGAATATTATTTGGTCATTCGCATTCATATAAAACAAACCATCACCAGTGAATTGGAGCTTGTATCCGTTAGCGAAAACAAATTCGAACCCGACTACATACCCATTTTCGTCAGCGCTGACAGGCTCTACCGTAATTCCTCCGCCGCCGAGCGAATTAACCCATTCGCTTTCAGACCCGGTGTATCCGTTCCTTACCGCGATCTCGTATGCCGATAAACCGTTCGAGCCGGAGCTTCCGGGCTCACCCTTATCGCCCTTGTCGCCCTTATCTCCTTTTTCACCCTTTTCACCGTTCGTTACGACAAATTCAGTGACTGAACCGTCGGTGTAATAGATTGTGTAGATGTCCTTTAAGCCGTCCTGTTTGCTGAGCTCGATATTGTAGATAGCCTTGCTGTCAACCTTGAGCACCGCAGGCTCGGATTCGATACTGGCAACGGGTGAATTCTTGCTCCTGCTGAAGATCGTAAACTTGTAAACGCTGCTTCCGTCAACACCGTCATAAATATACTCGTTAACGTCTCCGTCGACCTTCGCGATCTTCGTCTTGTTGCCCTTTTCATCATAGAAATAGATCACAAAGTAGTCCGTGGGCCTGTAGGCGTCGCCGGGATCGGACCAGGTAAGCTGAATGACCATCTTGCCCTCTTCCGATACGAATTCCGCCTCGAGATCCGTTACGGGAAGCGATGCCGCGGTCGCATTTGTTACTATATAGCCGTAGAAAGGAACCGCCGCCTTGCCTGCCTGGAGGTTTCTTGTCCATTTACCGAACTGCCATGTGAACTGGTAAGCCTTCATGGTCTTGTCGGGGATTCCCGCGTTCCTCAGCAGATTATTGTCGGGGTTCTGGATCTTGCCGCCTGCTCCGTTTGCCGATGTATGGGTTGTCGACGAACCTGATGACTTAGAATAATCGAGATTTACATAGCCTCCTGCCCATGCCTCGCCGACACCGAATTCGGCACCGACCTGCATGGTAAGACTGTAGTTGAATCCGTGCGCTATCTCCTGGGATTCGGTCTTTGACGCCGCCTTATTCCAGCTGCTTCCCGTGCTTCCGCCGGTCGCGGTCACCGTGTATGTGGCGTTAGACAGATTGGCTGCGCCCTGTCCTGCCTGCGTCCAATCCGACCAGTATGCGAAAGGATTTCCGATATGATCTGCGGGCAGATCCTCGTCAGTGATCTTAGACAGTGTATTGCCGGGCACGCGGGCATTGAACTGATCGACGAAATCGTTGTAATCATCGATCGTCAGCAGGAAATATGAAGGCGCGAGCGGAACCCTGACGGTATATCCGTTCTCGACCCAGCTGCCGCTCCTGAACACATCGTAGCAATATACGACCTCAGGGATTCTCGATACAACGACGATATCGCTCTGGAGCGCCGAGAATTCGGTCGAAAAGCTCTCTTCCACCGCATTCTCTATGCTGCTGGACCAGTCCATCGAATAGCCCATCTCAAGAGAAGTCTTAAAACCGGGTCCGCCTGCTTCACCCGCGAAACCGCAGCCGAACGAAACATTGTTGCCCGAAGAAGTGCTGTATCCAATCGAAGTCTCTATGGAATACGTGGTCTCACAGGGATCGAGATAGCCTTCAATCTCATCGAGCTCACCGTAATAAGGTCCCGCCTCAAGTACCGCCAGCACTTCGGGATCGGTGTAAACGTATCCTCTCTTGCCCTGACGCGCGAGAACACCGTCGTCATCGATATCGACCGCGAGCGGTACGCATACCAGCTGCTTGCCGTTTTCCTTTACCGAGTGAGACGCATCAGCCCATACCTGTGTCGCGTTGGCGTCGGTACCGGTAAAATGCCTGTTATGATAATATGCGTCCTCGATATGGAAGCTCGACGCGAATTTCCTGGTAACACCGTAGCTTACCAGCTGTGAATTCTTATAAACATCCGAATAATCGATGCCTGCGATGACTCCGAGGTTTGCCGAGTACATGTCTTTGCCGGAATGCTTCTCGAGGGCTACGAACGCGAACTGCTCTCTGCCCGCCTCATTGCCGTCGAAATTACCCGCTGTAACATTCTGTACCCAGTTGACCGAACTGTCCTTTCTCTTGGTTTTCGATAGTCCGCCCAGGATGCTGTTGAGGCCTCTTAACATATCACCCTGGAACAGCACCATCGGAGAACCGTTTTCAAACGAATAGATGCAGCCGCATACAAATACGTATTCGGCGCTGCTCGCTCCGTTTACTTTCGCGCATGCCAGCGCGATCGGCTGAAATACCGAGTCCTTATTTGTAAAATGAGCCTTGCAGAACTCATTTGCCGAAATAAGGTCCGGAGCCGAATTCCAGTACTTCTTTGAAGAAGGATTGTATCTGATGATACTGTAGGCATAATTGTTTTTGTCTATCAGTTCAATATCTGTCGCGCTGACGATCCTGCCGCCCGAATATGTGGCGGTCGCTTTTTCGGATGTATATCCGACAGCGAGGATCTCGTCGTTGCCGTCATTGTCCAGATCTCCTGCGGTGATCGCACCGCCGTGCAGTATCCTGAAATTGAACTTGTTGGAGCCTGCGTTCGTGCCCTGTGCATACATCCACATGGGTTCACCCACACTCCACTTGCCTTTTGTCTGATCGAGTACAGCCACATGCGCGCTGTAATACTCCAGGCCGGAGATATTGCCGCTGAATCCCTTCTCTTTATTGCTGGTCTTATAAAAACCCGCCATATATGCCAGCTCACCGACCCCGTCGCCGTCAAAATCGCCGGTCGTAAGGCTGACTACGGGTTTCTTGTATGCAGCGACATTGCTGCCGGAATAATCCTGCTGTTTTGTCCTTGAGCGCACATCCAGCACAGCCTTCTTCGACAGGCTGTTTTGGGACGCGTTAAGAGTGACCTCATATATGTTGAAAGCCGTGTCCGCGCTCGCGTAGACCATAACGGTCTCCTTGCCGTCATGATCGTAATCGCCGGCGGTGATCGAGAAATAACCGCCTGCGGTGTACGTCTCGAGTTTATCTCCCATCCAGTTGGCCGTATCGAGGTCCATCCTGCAGGTCGCGCCTGTCTTTACGTTCTGGACAACGATCCTGGTCGCATAGGAATAGATCGTCTTTTTCTTCTCTTTTTTCGAATATGTCACGAGTCCGACGATCGCGATATGATCCTTGCGGCCCGAGCCGGTGGGATCGAACGCGACGCCCTGGGCATAATCCAGATCTGTGAAAGCATCGGAACCTGCTGAAAGTGTGTAGTGTTTTGTCGAAGCCGCGTTTATGCTCCTGTCGAGAACGGCCTCGTTGGTCTTTTCCAGTCCGGTCTTATATCCGGAAAGATTCGCGTTATCGAAAATGTCGATTTTTTTGGCGCTGTCCCTGGTATTCAGGAAATACAGCTCATTCTGTTCCACCAGGAGAAAAGGTGTCATGCCCGTATTGTCATAAACACTTCCGGGAAGGCTCGCCATCTCCTTGGGCTGTCTGGCGTCAAGGCTGAAGATATCCGAAGCATCGTCAAAGCTGACGTCTTCATCATCGTCCTCTGCGCCGTAAACAGACTTAACATTTGTGTCAGGTACCGTAAAAAGCATGAAAAGTACCAGTAACCCCGCCACCATACGCATTAAAAAACTTTTGCCTTTCATTACTTAGAAACGCTTCCTTTCTTTTTGCATTACTCCCATAAAAGTCTCAGAGCAAAGACAGACGCGACTTTGAAACGTTGTCAAAATCGCGTCTGTCTTAATTTTATCTCTCTTAAGTTAAAAAATCAAGGATTTGTAACCTATCTCCTGCCGAGATCGGTATCATCCCATCTGGTCACGCTGTGCTTCTTGATGTAATCAACGATCTCATCAAAATAGCAGAACGCCAGGCCGACATAGCTGTCAGCTGCGCCGTAATAGATGGCGATCTTGCCGGACTCGGGATCGTGGATAGTAGCGCAGGGGAAGCATACGTTGGGAACGAAGCCTCTCTCCTCGTACCACTCCTGAGGTGTGAGCAGCCAGTTTTCGCAGCGGTAAAGCACCTTGGAAGGGTTGTCCTTGTCAAGGATAGCTCCGCCGATGGAGTAAACGTAGCCGCTGCAGGTACCCGCAACACCGTGATAGAATAAGAGCCAGCCTTCGGATGTCTCGATGGGGGCTGCGCCTCCGCCGATCTTCAGGCTCTCCCACCATTCGGGTGAGCGTCCCATAACGTGTCTGTGCTTGCCCCAGTAGAGCATATCCGGGGACTCGCTGATAAAGATATCACCGAAAGGCGTATGTCCGGAATCCGAAGGACGTGACAGCATCATGAAGTTGCCGCCCACCTTTCTCGGGAACAGGACCGCGTTGCGGTTGAACGGAAGGAAGGGATTCTCGATCCTGGTAAAGGTCTTGAAATCCTTTGTCTTTGCCATTCCGATCGCTGCGCCGTAAAAATCGGTACACCAGATGATATAGTAAGTATCCTCCACCTTTACCAGACGGGGATCGTAAGCGTAATTGGGCATGAAGGGCTGACCGTCTTCGTCAACGAACTGGATCTTGTCCTTCTCGAAATTCCAATGGATACCGTCTTCGCTTCTGCCGAGATAGATCATTGAAATGCCGTTTGCCTGCTCTCCGCGGAACACGCCGATGAACTTGCCCTCGTAGGGTACAACCGCACTGTTAAAGATTCGGGCAACCCCCTCGACCGGGTTGCGGCCGATGATGGGGTTTTCCGAATATCTCCATACGGGTGCATTAACGATCTCGGCGGGTCTTTCCTGCCACGGCACATTTGCGACGTGGGGCGCGATCATTTTAATATCACTCATATTTGGTTTCCTTTACACTGATTTATTTTCCGAATGTAGCGTCAAGAGCATCCTGAACTTCCTGCTTGTGCATCTCCTGGAACTGAGCGGGTGTAACGGTACCGTTCATAAGCGACCAGAGATCGTAGTTAACGCCGATGGAGTTCCAAAGGTCAACTGTTGTCTTAGCCATGATCTCCTGCTGGATCTTCCAGTTCGCCTGACGCATCTCGTCAGTCTTACCGGTAGCATTGATCCACCAGTTGAATGTAGCGGGATCGTCACGTTTAACGGTATCCAGCTCATACCAGTTCCACATATCGTAGAGAACGTTGTAAACGGTTAACGGATCTTCAACACCTGCGGGGATGATATAAAGCTCGCCGCCGACATCGTTAAGCTGGGGATCGGTATCCTTGTTGCCCGAAGGGCCTACAGGCCAATGGCAGTATGCGATATCGAAAGGAAGTGTGTAGCCGAGAGTTCCGTCCCAGTCATAGTCGGATCCGTTTGTCTGGCTGATCCATACATCGCCCATCCAGAAACCGATGTTGCCGTTTCTGTATCTTGTTCTTACATCGTTTGCATCTTCCTCATAGCTTACAGGAACGCATACATTGTAAACATTGTACATATCGTAAACCTGCTGAAGGACCTCGCCCATAGCGGGAGAAGAAAGGCCTTCGGTAGGGGTAGCTGCGATATTTGCGCCGTTTGAAAGCATCAGCTCTTCGAAAAGGTCTGAATCCCAGCCGCAGAAACCGTACTGATCGATCTGTCCGTCTCCGTCGGTATCCTGTGTAAGAACCTGCATGTACTCGTTGAACTTATCCCATGTCCACTCTCCGCGATTCCAGAGATCACGGGGATCCTCAAGGTTGTACTCCTCAAGGAGCTGCATGTTGAATGAAAGAGGATGAGTATTGTTCATGCCTCCCTGACGTCTGAGGATGCATGCTCTGCCGTCGCCGAGATCAAGGTATGTCATAACGGTCTGATCGGTGAACAGATCGTGATCTGCGGGAAGGATGGTCTTGAGGTCTGTGCAGAGTCCGTTCATCTGAGCGGGGATTGCCATACCTGCATCGGTAAGATAGATATCGCAGTCGGGTGAACCTGCAAGGATGGAGGTGTTGATGGACTCCTTAACGCCTGCATATGTGAGGTTCGTCCAGTAGAACTTGAGACCGTATCTGTTCTCGATGGTCTTTACATTTGCAAATCTGGCCTCCATCTGATCACGGTTAACCTTATTTGCAGCCTTGGTGATCTCGTCATCGCCTTCCTTATCCTGGTTAACTACCCAGTCAGGGCTGTCTTCGAGCTCGTCATCGGCGCTGTCATAGTGCTGAACCCACCATGTTCCGATATATATATCTTTGGTTCTCTTCTTTGCGGTGTTATCGGTATTGCCGGGTGTTACCGGATTGCTCGCCTCACCGGTAGGTGCATTGGTGGGGGTTTCCTTACCGTCTCCGCTCTTGCATGCAGCCAGGCTCAAAACCATGACCAATGCAAGAAGAATAGCAATTGTCTTTTTAAACTTAAGCATTTAATAATCCTCCATTAGATTCATCTGTCGATGATCATTTCTGACCAACTCTAACTGCAAATACTTCCCAGTTGGTTCTTGCTTCTGCCTGAAGTCTTGCGCCCCATGTGGACTTATCCTCACCGCAGATCTCTACGATCTGCTCATAAGGAACGTAGCACTTCGAACCGTCTACAAGAATAGCCGCAGAATGTCCGTTGCCGCAGTAATCACCGTCAGCCACACGGCTCCAGCCTGCTGCTGCATCGGGGAATACTACCCAAAGAGTTCCGTCTTCGGAAGTATAGTCAAGTTCGATAACACTGCCGGGAACAAGTGCATCCCAGATAGCCTGAGGAATATCGAAGCCGTTCTGGCCCCATCCTCCGCCTGTGGTAGCAAAGCCTTCGAACTCAGTAAAGTCATGTAATCTGGGAGCACTTACAGACTCGGAAAGCGTACCCACGCTTACGGAGAATACTTCCCAGTTGGTTCTTGCTTCTGCCTGAAGTCTTGCGCCCCAGAGAGTCTTATCCTCGCCGCAGATCTCTACGATCTGTTCATAAGGAACATAGCACTTGGAGCCATCTACAAGGATAGCCGCAGAATGTCCGTTGCCGCAGTAATCTCCATCCGATACTCGGCTCCAGCCTGCTGCTGCATCGGGGAATACTGCCCAAAGGGTTCCGTCCTCAGATGCGTAGTTAAGCTCAATGGCGGTTCCGGGAACAAGTGCGTCAAAGATCTCCTGAGGGATATCAAAGCCGTTCTGGCCCCATCCGCCGCCTGTGGTAGCGAAACCGTCAAAATCAAGGATCTTTGTGTATTCGATAGCGGAGTTGGACTTAAATGTACCAACACTTACAGAGAATACTTCCCAGTTGGTTCTTGCTTCAGCCTGAAGTCTTGCGCCCCAGGTGGTCTTGTCATCGCCGCAGAGAGCTGCGATCTGCTCATATGTTACATAGCACTTTGACTCGTCTACAAGTAAAGCGGGATCATGTCCGTTGCCGCAGAAATCACCGTCGCCTACACGGCTCCAGCCTGCTGCTGCATCGGGGAATACTACCCAGAGGGTTCCGTCTTCGGAAGCGTAGTTAAGCTCGATCACAGAACCGGGAACAAGTGCGTCCCAAATCTCCTGAGGGATATCGAAGCCATTCTGGCCCCATCCGCCGCCTGTGGTAGCGAAACCGTCAAAATCAAGAGTCTTAACATATTCCTTCTCTTCGGTGGCTGTACCAACCTTGATAGAGAATACTTCCCAGTCTGAGGAGCCTTCACACTGAATTGTGGTGCCCCATGTGCTCTTATCCTCTCCCATAAGAGCCACGAGCTGGTCATAATCAACCTGAGCTACGGTATTTCCGCTGTTGCGGTAAACTTCGGTATGCTCATTGCCTGCCCACTTGCCGTCGCCGACTCTGGACCAGCCGACTGTAGCACCCGGGAATACAAGCCAAATCTTGCCGTCGCCGCTCGAATATGAGAATTCGATAGTTGAACCGGGTACCAGAGCGTCGATGAACTCCTGAGTCATCTCAGCACCGTCCTGTGCCCATGCACCTGACTTGGGATTAAAGCCTGCAAGCTCAACCACATCGCCGAGAGCAACAAGGTTGGTACGATCTTCCTTCTCGTTGCTGAAGCCTGAAGGAGCGTTGAAAGCGACCTCAGTGGTAGCGGGTTTGATCGTGTTGCCGTCCTTGTCGAGGAATGCGATATTGTCTACATAAAGAGTAGCGGGACCATGTTCGGTTCCGGCTCCGAGGTCTTCCTTAAAGTAGATGAGACCGAGCGGAACATCCGCACCAAGTGTAACACCCTCGGGGATGCTTGTCTTTACGGTGTAAGGGTTCTTGTTGGCCATGAATACGGACCATGCAGAACCGGGCATCTTTGCAAGGTTAGGCTCGGTCCAGAAAACGATCTGTCCGGAAGTTGCATTGAACGATCCGTCCGCAAAAGAGGTGCCGAGCTCCATCGAAAGACTGGCCACATCGGCAGCCTTATCTCCGAGCAGGCTGTAAATGTCAATTGCAATGACAGGAGTCTTCTTTTCATCCCCCTTAGTGACCTTAAGGGCCTTGCTGCCGTTAAAATCACCAATCTCGATCGTGGATGCGTCTGCAGTAGCGAAGCTCTCAAATACTGCAACGAAATCCATGTTTCCATCCTCAAAGTCTACACTGGGATCAACCTTAACTGCAGGTGTGGGCGTAGGCTTTGCTTCGGATGTGGGCTCAGCTGTAGGTGCCTGTGTAGTTGCAGGCGCTTCCGTAGCTGTAGGCTCGGTAGTACCGGTATTGTTACCGGACTTGCATGCGGCCAGACTGAGTACAAGAACTGCAGCCATGACCAGAGCTAAAAATTTGTGCTTACCCAATTTTTTTCATCCTCCTTGTTTTTTGAAAAGATATTTTGAAAGTGAAGCGTGCGTTATCAGCCTACGATACCGCTTCGCTCAACACCCTCTATAAAGTATTTCTGAAGGCACAGATAGATGATGACTACAGGGAGTATAACAAGCACCGCACCGGCATCACGGTAGAGTTCCTGGATCGTCAGTGACATGATCTGGTCCTCATTCGCTATGATGCCCTGCAAGCTCGCTATTCTCTTACTGATAGCCGTACTGTCCGGTATCAGAAATAACTTCGCGTAGAATACGTCATTGAACTGCCATACGATGGAGAAAACGGTGACAGTAATGACGGCCGGGATGGCGTTTACCAGCATGATCCTGCTGTATGTATAGAACATTCCGGCACCATCCACGAACGCAGCCTCTTCTATCTCCTTGGGGAGACCTCGGAAGAACTGGTTGAAGATGTAGATAAACAGACCCGAGCGCAGTCCGCAGCCCAGTAAGGTCATCAGATACATCGGGATGACCGTGCCCATGATACCGGGTGTTCCGGTAAGCTTGGTCGCCAGGCCGAACGGGTCGAATTTGTTGAATGTAAAGTAGATCGGAAGCATGATCGTATGCGAAGGGATAATGATCATTACCACTACACATCCGAACAGGAGCTTCTTAAGAGGGAACTCGAATCTCGCGAATCCGTAGCCTACCATCGAGCAGACGAGCAGCTGCAGAATGGTGATGGTCACGGTATAAACAAGGCTCTTGACTGCCGTCTTCCAGTAATCGAGTCTCAGTATCGCGAGCGCGTATTTCTCGGTCGTGGGATTGTGCGGGAGCACGAATACCATCGGGTTGAACGCGTCGGCGTCGGACTTGATCGAGTTGACCACCATACCGATGACCGGAGCAAGTATTACGTAGCTTACACCGATGAGGATGACATACTTGAATATGATCAGCAGCATGTCCACCAGCTCGTTGCCGGCGATCCTCATTTTCAGAGGGTCATTCATCGTATCCTTGATACGTGCCGACAGACTTTTGTTTTGCTTAACCTTTGCCTGCACTTAAATGCCCCCTTTCATCAGTTATAGTAGAATGTACGCTTCTGGATCAGCCTTACGATGATGACCAGTATCGCGCATGTGACAACCGAACTCACGATGCTGAATACGGCTCCGAGTCCGTAGTTGAAATCGGTGAGTGCAGTCTTGTACGCCAGATCGACAACCTCACTGTTCGTAAAGCTGTCAACGATCGTATAAACAACGTTCGTGATGATGTGCGGCATAACCATCGGGAAGGTTACCTTCCAGAATGTCTCATATGCCGTGGCACCCTCGATCTTGGCAACCTCGTACATCGAGCCCGGTATCGACTGCAGCGCCGCGATGAAGATGATTATCTGTATACCGGAAGCCTGTATGATATCGTTTATCCGCGATACCGCTCCGGCCAGATAGTCGATCACCTTGGCAGGTATACCGAAGTTCATGAACATATTGACCAGATAGTCAATGCTGAATGCCAGCTCCGTCCCGGCCTTTGCGCTCACTTCCGCCGATGTCGTCGAGATACCGCCGTTCATCATGGTCTCGGCCAAATCCATCATGGCTGCGATCGCGCCCGAATTCAGGATAACGGGCAGGAAGAATATCGCTCTGAAGAATGCCCTTCCGGGGAACTTCTTGTTAAGGAGCATCGCCATGAACAGACTGAAGAATGTGATCAGAGGCACATCGATCAGCATGTTCGCAACCGAAGTCGTAAGTATCTGCTTGAATGAACCGTGCTCGCGGAACGCATAAATGTAATTCTGCAGGCCGACATTCTCGAGCGTATAGCCGCCGACGTTCGGGATGGGTGTCAGTTTGGAAAAACTGAACTGACCGGTCAGCAGGATCGATCTCACATAGAAGATCAGGAAGCCTGCAAACCACGGAAGAATGAAGAGATAACCCATTATCATTCTTCTGTTCCGGAGGGATAATCTGCGTTTCTTTTTCTTCATCTCATCCCTCCTATTGCATATGAAAGTGCGTCAACCGCAACACCGTCGACAGTCGCGGGCTTCGATCCGTAGTTCACGTAGATCTTCACTCCGTTGCTGTAGGTCACGGTCCTTACGTCGCCGTCGATAACATGTGATACCATAACGGCGCCTTCCACGTTCTTAAGCGCTCCGTTTACGAAGTTGTACGAATCGACCGCTTCTTTCTCATGTACAGAGAACGTCGTCGAGTAGAAACGGTTGAGTCCCGTATTCTTCATGAGGCTCGACTCCTCTTCGGTGAACTGGTAGTGAGGAGCCGTACCCGTCTCGATCAGCTCAAGGAGCTTCTTCGTCAGGTCGTATTTGTTCTCGTAGTTGAGGAGCTTTGACGAATAATCGATGCATCCGTGGATGACCATCTGGTAAAGCGGTACCGAAGCGTCACAGATGAAGAACTCATTTCCGTCGACCGGAACATTGATTATGTCGTTGGCATACCTGAAAGCGTATGCGTTGGCGTTGTCAAACAGGAGCTTCTTGCCTGTGCCGTCGAGCTTTTCGAGCTGGGCATTGACGATGTTGAGCGCCTGCTCACGGTCTACGATACTTGTTCTCTTTTTATCGGACTGCAGCGTATTGCCGAGGTCTCTCAAAGAGAGTCCGTATATGTCGTATTTGCCGATCTTCGATGTGAACTTGTCCACATATCTGGGCAGGAACTTGGGCGAGAGCAGATCGTATCTGGTCTCCATGTATCCGAGCGCCGCAGTGTTTCGAAGAGTCGTGGGGTCGTTCTGTCCGAACGCGGCTACATATCCGCCGCCGTAGTAACAGGACGATTCGGCGTTGTAATTGAAGCCGCTGTCGGCAAAAGTCACCTTCTGGAAAGCCACGTCTCCGTAGAGCTTTCCGCCGAGTCCCATGAGCTTGTCGTTGAGGTCTTCAAGCCCCGACTTCCCGCCGAGTTTGCCGACCACCCTGATGTCATGGGGCGCGTCGTGGTAGTAGCCCTCGTTAAACCAGCCCTGCAGGTTCATGACCTGATTCTTAACCCCGGCCGCAGCGAGCTTATCCGCTATCTCACCGGCCTCATCGAAATCGGTCATCGAGAATACGTGCAGATAGCCGACTCCCAGGAAATGTCCGGTTTCTTTTACGCCCGAGATGATATCGTAGTAAAAAGGGATATCTCCGGTCTGCGTATCGGGAACGAGCTTGCCCTCCGCGATCAGTTTTTCGCGGTAGTAGTTCGCGATACCCGAATATCCGGGGTAATCGTCCTTAAGGAAGGAATACCTTACCTGAAGGTCCACGTCATAAAGGTTCTCCTCCATAACGTAAGTATCATTGCTTGAATTTCCGAACATCATCAGGTTATCCGTATTGCGGACAACGAATGTCGGATAAGCGTAGTTGTAATCGTTGAACGTACCCGAAACGGCAGCTGTGATCGTGGCGATCGTCTCGCCCTTTTCAACATTTGCCAGAACGGTGCGGTCCTTGTAGCAGAGTCCGAATATCGGGAGTCTCGCGTCATCGGCTTCCTCGAGCGTCGTGTAATTCGCGGTCATCGGATCGATGCCGTAAATGTACTGCGAATACTGGGCCGCTCCGACCTTGCCGTTGTTGAAATTGATGATCGAGCCCGATCCGTTCGGAACAACGATATAACCTTCGTCGTCATAGCTCGATGCCGCCATGTAGCGGAGCAGCTGGATCCTGTAGATGAATCCGGGTCCGTGCTCTTCTATTCCCTTAACCGGAACATTGACAACGAGCGAATCTCCGTCAAGCCTGTACTCGAGCGGGATAACGAACCATGTCATATCCTCTTTGCCGATGTTCTGAGGCTCGCCGACCTGGTAGATATAGCGGAAACCGCCGTTTACCGCTTCCCAGCTGTACTTCTTTGCCTGCACCGACTTGCTGAAGGAATCCATCGTCGCGGATGCCACCGCCGTATTGTAGAACTGCAGGATGAACTGGGATTTCAGGTAGTTCTTGTTCGCAGCCTTTGCGACTGTATCCGCGTCCGCGTTAACGGGGTTCGTGTAGCTGATCGAGCCGTCGCGCTTGTCATATACCGCAACGTTGCAGGTATTGGTATCGGTGTAGAGCTTCAGATACTCGTTTTCGGTGACCAGCTTAAAGCCCGGTACATCGGGCGCAGCCTCCGATATAAAGTTCAGCTCCGTGCCTGTCTCGTACTCGTATGATGTCAGATACTGTTTATAGCCCTTGTATGCCTTGAAATGAATGAGGTAATAGGACAGATAAGCGATCCCGGCTACAGCTGCCGCGCATACGAGCACGATAACTATCTTTTTGGCGAGAGACATCGGGAGTCTGACATTTTTATCTTTTTTCTTCATGTCCTACCTCCCTAGCCTCTGAATATTATCTCGGTGTATACACTGTGGAAGAAGTTGTATACCTTACCGATCAGGTTGCTGAGCAGAAGCGCGAGGAACACGATGATCAGCATCGCAAGGAATGTAAGTATCAGCGTTCCGAGTGTCTTGCCGACAGAGAAATTGTGAACCTGCATTATGCCGATTATGATCATGATCACGCCCCAGGCAACGCATACGCCCAGAATGATCGAGTAAAACGCCTGCTCCTCATCCGCGAGGAACTGGCTGATGATCGTGGTGAGCACCAGACCGATGGTGATCGGCATCGTGCCGTATCCGACCGCGATCAGGATATCCTTCATACGGCCCTCGCCGCCCATGAGGCAGGTGATCGACCAGTTGCTGACGCAGAGAAGGATGTAGAAAGCGAGCACGCCGAGCAGCTCATACAGTGAGTCGACGCTCCTCGGGTCAAGGTCGTTGACCACAAAGCTCGCGAGCAGTCTGTTTGCCGAGAAAGCGGCGCTGAACAGGAAAACCATAAGGAACGCGAGCGGAACGCTGCCTCTTTCCTCATGCCTGATCCAGTAATAGCCGTCAACCGGATGAGTCAGGGTGTAGAACAGATAACTCCACTTCTCTTTCGAAAAAGCCTTAGTCATCGTCGATTACCCCCTTTCTCCGCTTTCTGTATTTCCTGAACAGAACGATCGCAAGTATCAGTACCACGGCACCTGTCAGGAAATAGCTTATATTGTTCTTAAGCACGTTGTTTCTGTAGCGCTTATAGGCAATGGAGTAATAGTCGCGGTTCATGCCGAGCTTTAAGTACTTCATCGCGCTCTCGTAATCACCGGAGGAAAGGTAAGCCTTGCCGATACCGGTATTTGCGAGCTCGTTGTTCTCATCGAGTTCGAGAACCCTGTTCCAGAGGGCTACAGCTTCTTTTTCATCGCCGTCGAAACGGAGGCCTACGGCCGTGTTGATCTTGTCGCCGTACTCGGTTACCCTGAAGGAAATGATTGCTCCCATCGTGGCATCGAGCACGCATATGCGATCGGTGATCTGCTCGATGGCAACCGGCATCTTGAACGTGCCGACCTGTGTGCCGAGTCCGCCGAAGATGTAGAGCAGGTTGCCCTCATGATCGTAGGTGAATATCCTGCCTCTCCTGCGGTCGAGGCATGAGTAGATGCCCTTGTCCCTGTAAACGACGTCGGTGAACTGCGAAGGTCCGTAGTAATCACCGGTACCGCTGATCTGCAGGTCGCCGCCGAGATTCTCGTTCTCGCCTTTTTTGATGACGTCCTGTCCTGAAGGATTGAGACGTCTGACGCCCTGTATGCCGTCATCGGTGATGTTCGTAGCGTAGATGAAGCCCTCGGGATCGACGTCTATGCCCGTAAACTCGGTAGGGATGAAGAGCTTCTGGTTAGCTCTCTCCTCCTTAGTCGCCAGCCTTCTCCAGAACTTCTCCCAAAGTGAGATCTTTACCGAGATGGTTCCGAAGAAACCGGTGAACTGTCCGTCGGTCTCGAATACCATGATGCCTTCGAACATGTTCTGGGCGATGACGTAAACACGGTCCGCGTAGTCAACAGCTACCTTATAGGGTGTGAAAACGAAGCCTTCCTCGAGCGATTCGGACTTGGGATCCGAAACGATCTGCTTGAGGTTGTGATTGGGATCGAGCACGACCACTCTCTTGTTCTTCGAATCGGCGATGTAGATATTGCCTTTCTCGGAAACGCATACGCCGTAAGGAGCGTTAAGCTTGTCCTCTTTGCCGTTGTTGTCGAAAGTCGTGATTATCGAGAGCACTTCGTCGAGATCGTTGTCGAGGACCACGACGCGGTTGTTTCCGGTGTCGGCCACATACACCTCGCCGGTCGGGGATTTGCACATATCCTGGGGAGTCTTGAAGTCTCCGATGGTCAATCCGTCAAATGTGAAATTTTTGCCGTAGAGGATCTTGTTGGGAACATACGCCGCCGGAGTGTAATGTATGTACTCTCTGTAGTCGTAATTGTAAGTATCGTAAGGAATATCATCGGCCCGCGCGCCTGTCGCGGCTGCCTGACTTATGATCATAACGACCGTAAGCAACAGGGCAGATAAACGAGCCAATCTATTCAATTTTCTCATAAGGTTATCTCCTCGTTAAATACTGATCGTTATCATTCCTTCATACCGGAAGTGGTCATCGTCTCCAGGACGTTCTTCTGACAGATCAGGAAGAATGTGATGGGAACGGCCGCGATGATGAATGTCACCGCAGCTGCCGCGCCCGCACGTGCGGCACCGCCCGCCGATATCTGGAACAGGGCGTACTGCAGGGGCTTGAGCTGCTCATCGCGAAGGAAGGTCGAGCCTGTATTTCCCCACATCTGCTGAAACTGGAAGATGGCCAGTGTCAGCCATGCCGGCTTAACGTTTGGCATCACTATGCTCCAGAAGATGGTCCACTCACTCGCTCCGTCGAGTCTGGCCGATTCCATCAGAGAATCGGGAAGCTGTTCCATGAACTGCTTCATGAGGTAGAGTCCCATACCGAAGGAGCATGCCGGAAGGATCAGGGCAAGGTAGGTATTGTTGATGTGCAGCCACGAAATGATCATGTACTGAGGTGTCTGCGTTACCTGCCACGAGAACATCATGGACATAACGATCAGACTGAACAATATCTTTTTGCCGGGGAACTTGTGCTTTGCCAGCGGATAAGCCGCGAGCGAAGCGATTATAACGTGTCCGACCATGCCGCCGCCCGTGATTATCAGCGTATTCAGGATGTATCTCGAGAAAGGCACCCATGAATCGCTCATCAGGACGAACAGATCGGAGAAGTTCTCAAAAGTGGGGTTTCTTACGAAAATCCTCGGCGGGTACTGGAAAAGCTCATCGAGAGGCTTTAAACAGTTGTTTATTACCATTACGAGCGGCACTGCCATTGCCACACCGCAGATTCCCATTATCACGAAAAGCAGCGTATTGCCCGCAGCCGAGCGGTTCAGCTTCTTTTCTTTCGGTCTCCTGTGGAAAAGACCCTTTTTAACGTATACATATTCTTCAACGTGTCTGGCCATGCTTACTCACCCACCCTTCTGAGGAGCTTCTGAATAAGCTGGTTGCTGCCGACCATCAGGATGAACAGCAGCGTGGCGATCGCCGAGGCATATCCCATCTCGAAACGTACGGTACCGTAGTCGAGCAGGTGGGTAACGACCGTGGCTCCCGCGTAATTGACGGAAGGATTACCCGCAAGGTTGATCGATACGTCGCAGATGGCGAACGAAGTCGTGATCTGCATAACCGCGCCGAACATCAGCTGGGGCTTCATCGCGGGCAGGGTTACGAACCAGAGCTCCTGCCAGCGGTTCTTTACACCGTCGAGGGCCGCGGCTTCGTAGAGTGACTTGTCAACGGTCTGCAGACCTGCGATGAATGTCAGGAAGCCGGTACCGAGCGACAGCCACAGCTGTACGATGATGAGCACCGGAAGCACGTAGTTTTCCGTCTGCATCCAGAGCTTTGCCTCATCGATGATGCCGAGCTTTAAGAGCAGGCCGTTTAAATAACCGTAACGGTCTCCGGTAAGGATCAGGTTCCATACAACGTATGCGTTGCCGCATATCGAAGGCGCGTAGAATATCAGAGTCAGGAAGGCTCTGAGCCACCCCTTGAACTCATTGATGATCCATGCGAAGAGCAGGCACATGAAGTAGCTGACAGGGCCCGTTACAACGGCCAGGATCAGTGTATTCTTGAGTGATTTGATGAAAATGTCATCCTCAAGGAAAAGCTTGATGTAGTTCTTCCATCCGATGAACTGCGGCATCTCCAGCATGTTGTAATAAGTGAAACTGAAGATCATCGCCATGCCTACGGGCAGCACCGTAAAGAAGAAGAACAGGATGAAATACGGAGCCAGCATCAGATATGAGGACTTGCTCCTCTTCATCTGATCCCACAGCGTCATTCTGCTGCGCGGAAGGGTCGAAACCGTACCCTGATAATTGTTTTTATCCACCGATTCGCCCTCCTTCCTCAGTCAAGTCCGAGCTCTGCCCGCTTGTAATCTATTTCCGCATTGATGTAGATAACCTTGTCCATCAGTTCCTCACGCGGTGAAGCTGTGTCGGTCTCGGTAACTACGGTGTAGAATGCGTTGTTTACGTTACGCCAGGAATAATATCCGCCGGGAACCTGCGGTATGCCGCGTACGCACTGCATCGATTCCTGAAGTGCCCTGAAATCGCTCACGGGCCAGCTCATGTTTGTGAAAGCCTCGTAGTTCGCGGTCGGAACACGTGCCGCCGAACCCATCAGTGACTCCATCTCGCGGCCGTAAGCCGTCTGTGTCTCGGCCGATGACCACCACTTGATGAATGCCCAGCTCTCTTCGGGATAATCCGTATCCGCCATGATCATGCTCGCGAGTCCGGTACATGCCACCGAATGATCGATGCTGCCGTCCTCCTGAACCATGCCGGGTATCCGGGTGAAGCTCCAGAGTCCGGCGATATCGGGCGCGGATACCGCGAAGTTGTTGTAGTCGGTGTAGTCCGCAATGATGATCGGGCATTCACCGGTACGGAAGCGTTCCTCAACGGATGTGGAACGGTCTATCTTGTAATCCGTGTAGTAATTGCAGAATACCTTGAACGCGTTGACCGCGATATCGGAGTCGAGCGCCGAAGCCTTTGAGTCCTCGGTGTAATACTTTCCGCCGTGCTGATAGAGAATCGAGGCGAAAAGCTGCTCATTCGGGAGCATGCCGAACTCCATCTGGTTCTTTGAGAGAACCGACATCGCTACCTTAACGTCGTCCCATGTGGTCGGGAGCTCGAGGCCGATCTCCTTTAAGATGTCCTTTCTGTAGAACATAACGGGGAAGGTGATCGTCTCGGGAAGTGCGTACAGCGCTCCGTTGTACATGAACTGCTCATATGCCGCATCCGGGAATCTGGTCAGCACCTCCTGCCAGTCGGGGAAGCGGGTAAGGTCGAGCACAGCGTGTCTGATGCCGTAATTGACCGGGGTGTCGTTGCCCGTATTCAGTACCGCGCCGGCGATGCCGTTCGTATTTGCTACCTGTATCGCCACATCGGGGCCCTCTCCCACGAGGGTCGCCTTCAGCAGTGTCGACATGTCAACGAGCTGAACGTTAACGCTGATGCCGTTTTTATTGGTGAAGGTCTCATCGATCAGGGACTTGATAACGTTTGCCTGGTCACGTCCGGAACCGATCCAGAGCGTGATTACCTTTGCGTCCTTGTCCTCGGCTACCGAACCGATCTGGTTGTAGTCGATCACGAATGAGTAGAACAGTCTGCTGATCTCATGTCCCGCTCTCGTAAAGAAATTCGACTTCGAGATGCCTGACTTGGTATCCGCCGAATGAATGCTGAACGAGTCGAGCGCGAGAGGCTGGCTGATAACCTGTGTGATCCAGTTACCGCAGGCTCTGACGTTAACCTTGTAGGAGCTGATGACCTTAACGAAATCATCGTTATCCTTGATCAGGTCGTCGAGCTGGTCTCTCATCGTGAGCAGCACCGTTTTCTTGTCGGAGTTCTTGCCCGCAACGATGTCGAGTCTCTCGATCGCCGCGTTTAAAATGTCTCTGGTGGCGATCAGGTCTCCGGTCAATTCGGGCAGCGAAGATTCGATCTGGTAGTCACGGTATCTGTCGGGTGAAACGCCCGTGATCTTGATCACGCGGCGGTAAATGTCATTGAGCCTTTGTACCGCGTCCTCGACCATGCCGACGATCGTTGAGAAATCACCGAGCACGACCTCCATGCGGATCGTGTGCGAACCTGCCTCAAGATAGAACCTGAACGGCTCGCCGCTCTCGTCCGATAGGGTCTCTATCTTCCAGTTCTGCGAATAGCCGAACTCGTAGTTGTCGAGCTCCGAGAAAGGAACCGCGCCGTCGATCGATATACGTCTCGATACGGCAACGCCGCGGCTGAAGTTCTGCTTGTCGTGCATCGTGATCTCGTAGTAGCCGGTATCGGGAACGTCGAACTGCCACTCGAGCCACTGGCCTACAAGTCTCCATGAATTGCCGCCGACGGTATTGTTGAGAAGTGTCTTTGAGCTGGCCGGAACAACCTCGGGCGAGCTCTGGTCCTGCTGGGGATAGAGCATCTGCGAGGAAGCCTTGGTAAGGTTCTCGGCCTCGATCAGGATCTGCTTTCCCGATGTATCCTTTGCACCCGCCGCATCATACGCAGCCTTTACCTCTGCGTAGGATGAAACTGTTTTCGCGTTGTCAAATATGATCGAGCCGATGATTACCGGTTCCTTGATCGAAACGAGCGTGACCGTATGGGTGCCCGCCGTAAGATAAACGGCCAGAGGTGTCGTGATATAGCCGTCGCTGTCGTAAACGTAACGTGTCTGCCACTCGGGAGCCTCGAGCATGCCGGGCTTGACGTCGTTGCCCTGGTTATCCTTTTCCCAGGAATAAACGGTGGTGCCGTTCGCTCCGGTCAGGCGCTCTCCCTTCGCGGTCCATACTCTCGAGAATGTGACCAGCGACATCTCCTTGAAAGGCAGCTCTCCGTCGATGAAGATCGCGCGCTCGATATCGGAGTTCTTGCCCGCTGTGGGGAAATACTCGAGCGACATATTATACATGCCGGTCTCGGGAATACTAACCTCAAACTCCGTCAGCGAATCCTCAGAAGTCAGTATGCTGCTCCCGCTCTGGTGCTCTCCCGCTCCGACCTCCGGATCATTTGCGGGGATCATCTTTGCCTCGGCCGCAGCGCCGCTCTCCTCATAACGCACAACCGCATCGGCGCCTATGATGACCGTCCTGTCGGGAACGGCCTCGGATGCGTGCGACGCGCGATAATCGTTGTAAGAAAGGATTGAATCGTCAATATTGTAGGTGCTGATGGTATCCTCGAAATCGTCCATGGATATATCCGTCACCGCCATGGTCCTGATCGCGCCGGAATAAGCGAACACCTGAAGAATAAGCGCCATAACCATGACCAGCGCCATCCTCTTAATTCCGATCCTGTTCTTCATAGTACGATCTCCTTCAAAGCTTTTTGTTGTACCATTTCTCCGCCTCTTCCGAGCCCTCCTCGAAAGCAGGCATGTATTTCCTCATAACGCGCTCCATAAGGAATGTAGCGCCGTAAAACGCAAATCCGGGGAACAGGGCAAATCCCCATGGCATCAGATATACCAGCAGAAAGCTGATCGCGAATATCAAAACGATGCCGATCGACGAAACAAAATGCCTGAACGCCGTGATCACGCCGAATTTCAAAATGTCGAAGCCTCTTCTGTCAAAGCGTGAAAGCTCGAAAAACACGAAGAAGAAAGTCATGAACCATATCAGCGTAACGACCACGAGTATCATGAACATCGCGTCTCCGAAGGAATCCGTCCTCTCCTTCAGATAGACAAAGTCAAAAACGATGACCAGCGCGGCTATCACATAGCCGGTGCCGAGCCCTAGCCCCTGCCTGATGTTGCGGGCGAAGGATCTGAAATACTCTTTCCAGACATAGCCCTCATGGTGCCTGACCGACTTTGCCATCGCGTAGTAGCCTGCGGTGAACGCGGTCCCCGCGGTGATCAGCGGGATCGAGCACAGGACCGTGAACAGTCCCACAAGGAACGAGCCTATTATCATATCCGCGATCCGGTTTAAAGGTCCTTCGGGATCGAGTAATTTGCCAAACAATAGTAAAACCTGCCTTTCACGTCGGGGTCAGTCCCCGTCGTAATACCATCCGTCCTCTTTTTCCGACGGTTTCGGGATAAAGCGCTTAAACGCCCTCTCGATGATGTAGGTCGAGCCGTAGCATGCCAGCGGGGGAACGATGAGCGTAAATCCCACCGAAAGCTTAAGGCACAGATAAACCGTAAGCGCCCAGCCCGCTATGAGCAGAGCCGTGAAATAAAAGTACCTGCCAGCGATCGTAAATGTCAGCGAAACCGTCTTTTTAAACTCAAGCTTAAATCTCGATATCACCGGGAATATCCAGACCGTAAACGCGGCCCAGACGACCAGCAGGATGTCGTAAACCGTGACCCACAGCGCTGTATGTGCGGCCCCGTTCGGATCGTCCTTCGTAATGTAGATCGTCCGGTTCAGAAAGAGCAGATATCCGACGAGGACGAGCAGCACCGTAAAGATGATGCCCTTCAGTATGTTCCGCTTAAACGCCGAGAAGAATTCCCGTACAGGGTATCCTCTCTCACGCCTCACAGTCTTGATCATTGCATAATAAAAAGCACTCAGCGAGGTCCCGAATGTAACGACCGGGAGACTGCAGATCAGAAATAATATCCCAAGCAGCAGTGAATTACCGATCGTATTGATAAGTGTCATCAGTCTCCCTTCGGAAAACCGATCGTTATTCCTGTCGTCTGCCGCCAAATCCAGTCATCCTCCGAACCGAAAACTTCAGTTTATGCGAAATCGTTTTCGCGTTTCGTTAAGTAAAATCGCCTTAGTGCATTTGATATTGCTCTTTAGTGCATCCCGAAGGAGCTCTTTTTTGCATTATATCATTTAATTAACCAAGGCACAAGTAAAATATCCGCCGCTTTTTGAACATATTGCACAAACAAAAAGGTCAAATCCAAAAAGTGCTGTAATTTCCAATGATGCGGGGAAACTCATCTGCGCTTCATCGAAGATTTGCGGTAAATCGTTTTCGTAGCTATCAAAATTTTTTCCCTCGGGAAGTCGGGATTCTCGATCCTCCAGATCAGCTGCTGAACAAGTCTCTTGCCGAGCATCTGGTGATGGATGGATACTGTGGTGAGCCTCGGCTCTACCTGAGTGAGCACTTCCTCGTTGTCAAAGCCGGTGACCGCTACATCCGTCGGACACTTAAGTCCTCTCTTTGCCAGGGCTCTGATGCACTTAAGAGCGATGTCGTCGTTCGAGCAGACAATGGCTTCGGGCATATACGCAAAGCCGCCGACGATCCGCTCTACCTCGGCGTTCGAATACATCTCGGGAAGGTGTGAAGTAAAGATAATGCTTTTGTCGATCTGCATCCCGTTCTCGGAAAGCGCCGCACAGTAGCCCATATAGCGCTGTCTGACCGTGTCGCAGTAGGTCGTATCGCCTATAAAGCCGATGGTCCTGATGCCCTGCGAAATGAGGTTCTCGGTGATCTGCATCACACTGTTCCTGCCCTCAACGATCACGGAATCACAGTTATGTTCAAGATCGAAGTCGCCGTACGGACAGTCGAGGAAAACCGTCGGGAGCTTCTGTTTTAAGATCTCACGTGTATAATCGGGTTTAAAGATGCTCATGAGGATGACCGCATCGACACCGTCCTGAAAATCTCGGGGAAGCACCAGCTCCGCCTCATCCTCGGCGGATACGAAGTTCAGGCGCATGCGGCAGTTGTTGCGGTTGAGCTCGTCGGAGATGCCGACAACGATGGTGTTCCAGAATACGGAGAGCTCACGCTTTGCAAGTATGATCACGGTCTTATTGTCAACCGAATTCTCGACGAGCTTATACTCCTCGAGGATCTGGGGGCTCATCTTCTGATAGCCCATCTCCCATGCCTTCTTGATGATGGACATGCGGGTATCGTACGCAACAGTGTCGCTGTTAGTAAGCGCTTTGGCGACGGTATTGCGTGACAGTCCGAGTTCAGCCGCAATGTTCTGTATCGTAACCTTTTTGATCATAAAATGCACACCTCATACATGTTATGCACACAGTATATAATACATTTTGTGCATTTTCAAGTGCATTTTAAAATTTTTGCACAATAAAAAGTTTAAGAAAAGCAGACTTTTGCAAAAATATGTACAAAAGTCTGCTCTATTCAGGCGTTTTCCCTATACAGTTCCATTATGCGGCCGGCGGCGTCGCGCAGGCTGATATTCTCTACCTCGGCGTCGGCCCATTCGGTATACAGCGCTCCCCGCTCCTCAAAAAGCTTCTCGACGCCCTTTCCGGCGGAAAGAGGTCTGCCCTTTGTCGAGAGCTTCTCGAGATCGCGCTTTAGGTATACGATAAATCCCAGTTTTTTGAGTATCTCCAGATTGCCGGGTACGGTCACCGCGCCGCCTCCCGTGGCGATGCAGGCTCTGCTGTCCGGTTTCAGCTTCGCGAGCACCTCACTCTCCCGCCGCCGGAACTCAGGCTCGCCGAACCGGGTAATACACTCGGCGGGCGTTATGCCGTAAGTTTTTTGAAACTCCTCGTCGGCGTCTATCGTCTTAAATCCGTGGTCCCTCGAGAGTATCCTCGAAATCGTTGATTTGCCGCTGCCGGGCATACCGATAAGTATGATGTTCCTCAGTCCGTGCGCCTCATGCCCGGCTTCTCCCGGACCGCCGTCCCGCAGGATGCAGCTGTTCATCAGTCTGCGTCTTAATTCTTCGTTCACAGTCAGCCTCTCCCGTCTCATTCTTTTTCGGGTCTTACCAGTCCGAAATGCAGATATCCCTCTTTGGTCACGATCCTGCCTCTGGGCGTCCTCGCAATCAGGCCGGACTGCACCAGATAAGGCTCGTAGACCTCCTCCACCGTACCTGCGTCCTCACCGATAGTTGTGGCGACAGCTTCAATGCCTACCGGTCCGCCGTCGAACTTATCGATCATCGTATGAAGTATCGCGCGGTCGATATTGTCGAGACCGAGCCTGTCGACCTCCATCAGGTCGAGCGCGTAATTTGCAACATCGAGAGTGATCCTGCCGTCATATTTGATCTGCGCGAAATCCCTCATTCGCTTTAAAAGGCGGTTGGCCAGACGCGGCGTGCCTCTCGAACGTCTCGCGAGCTCTTTGGCTCCGTCGGGATCTATCGTAACGCCGAGCACTTCCGCGGAACGGTTGATAATGCGCTCAAGCTCCTCGATCGTATAAAACTCGAGGCGGTGTATCACACCGAATCTGTCGCGCAAAGGTGCTGTGAGCATTCCGGCTCTCGTCGTCGCTCCGACGAGGGTAAAATGCGGCAGATCGAGCCTTATCGACTTTGCCGCGGCTCCGCGTCCGATCACGATATCTATGCAGAAATCCTCCATCGCCGGATACAGCAGCTCCTCGACCTGCCGGTTCAGTCTGTGAATCTCATCGATAAAGAGTATGTCGCCTTCCCTCAGGTTATTGAGTATCGCGGCCATATCTCCCGCTTTTTCGATGGCGGGTCCCGCAGTGGTCTTGATATTCACGCCCATCTCGTTGGCAATGATGCCCGCGAGCGTTGTTTTTCCGAGGCCGGGAGGTCCGAAGAGCAGCACATGGTCGAGCGACTCGCCCCTCTGTTTCGCGGCCTCTATATAGACCTTCAGGTTCTCCTTGGCCTTTTTCTGTCCGATGTAATCGTCGAGCATCTGCGGCCTTAAGCTGCCCTCGATGCTGCTGTCCTCGACCGTGAATTCGGTCGTTATCATCCTTTTTGCCATAATCCCCTATCCTGTGACTTAAATATACTTTAACGCCGCCTTAAGCAGCTTCTCTACGGTCATGCCGTCCTCCGCGGGAACACTGCGCACAGCCTTTAACGCCTCGCTCGACGAATACCCCAGAGCCGTGAGTGCCTGTACGGCCTCGTTCTTGATCTCGGTGAGGTCGTCCGGCTCTGCCGCGGCTCCCGCTTTTGCCTGCGCGGTTCCGAGGTCCGCTGCCGAGATGCCGCCGTCAAAGGTGTCCTCGAGTTTGAACTTATCCTTGAGTTCGATGATCAGCTTGCTCGCCGTCTTCGCGCCGATGCCCGGAGCCTTCGCGATCGCCTTTGCGTCCTCCGCCAGCACCGCGAGCATCAGATCCTTTGTGCTCATATATGACATGATGCCGAGGGCTCCCTTAGGCCCTATGCCGTTTACCGTGATCAGGTATTTGAAGGTCGCCAGATCCTGCCTGTCCGCAAATCCGAACAGCGCGACGCCGTCCTCCTTTACCTGCAGATAAGTATAGAGCTCCACCTGCGAGCCCTGCGCCCTCTCCATCGCGCACAGCACCGGATAAGGCACGAAAACCTCGTAGCCGATCCCGTTTACGTCGATAACGACCGACGATTCGTTCCTGAACAGGACATCACCCCTGATGTATGATATCATAATTGCTCAAACTCCCCTCTTCCGAAAGTAAGCGTTCCCTCATCAACGTATTTGAGTACGGTATAGGCCTTGATATCAAGAGCCTCCGCCACCTGTACCGCGTTGCTGTTGGGGAAATTCTTGAGATATGCGCATATCTGGTCGAAGCGCATCTTGTCGATGGTCTTGCAGTTCGGGCAGCAATAACTCTTTGTCGCGCTGATGTACTGTTTCTGACAGTGTTTGCAAACATTAACCATATTAGCTCCGTTCCGTGATCGGTCTCACTTGTCAAACTTCACTCGCAAACAGGTTCAATACCCATTGGCGTATCTTATCCCATTTCGGGCGTTTTTTCCATTCCTCAAAAGTGATCTCGCGGCTGCACTCGAATATCCTGTGGAAATCGGCCTCGGCCTCCGCAATAAACTCGCGGTCCCATACCATCGCGCCGCACTCATAATGCAGGAAAAGGCTGCGGTAGTCCAGATTGATCGTGCCTATGATCCCGCAGTCACGCGTGATAAGGTTCTTGATGTGTATGAATCCGGGCGTGTATTCATATACCCTGACTCCGCCCTCGAGCAGCCTTCCGTAGTTGTATTTTGTGAGAAGGTTGACCATTTTCTTATCGGGAATGCCGGGCGTTACGATCCTGACGTCTATGCCCGATTTCGCGGCTCTGATGAGCGTATCCCCGAGACTGTCCTCGATCACGAGATAAGGCGTCGAAATGTAGAGAAAATCGTGTGCTCCGGCGCAGAATGCGGTGATCGTGTCGTTGATCGGATTGTCGGGATTGTTCTCGGGTCCGTCCGAGATGATCTGGCAGTAGGAATGCTCCCTGTGTGGATCGGCAGTCGGCCTGTAGCGGTCCACGTCCTGCTCCATATCATGCACGATCATGTCCCACATGCCGATGAACGTGGTCGTAAGCCCCCATACGCCGGGACCCGTGATCCTTATGCCGCCGTCCTTCCAGTGCCCGAATCTCTCGATGGCGTTCACATATTCGTCGGCGAGGTTAAAACCTCCGGTATATCCGATATCCCCGTCGATCACGACTATCTTCTGGTGATTGCGGTAATTGAGGTAGAGCCTGTTAAGATATCTCGTTATCCGGTTGAACCTGGCCGTCTTTATGCCGGCCTCCTCCAGCTCGCTCCAGAACTGATCGTCTGTACGCAGCATCGAGCCGAAATCATCGTACGAGAAACGGATCTCCACGCCGGCCGCTGCCTTTTTAAGAAGGATCGGCTTGATCCTCTGCCAGAGTATGCCGTCGGCCACGATGAAAAAACTGAGGAAAATGAACTTCTCCGCGTGTTCCAGATCCTCGATCAGGGTCTCAAAAGCGATCTCGCCGGAATCGAAGTATCTCAGACCGCTGCCCTCGGCTATCGGAAAGCCGTAGTTCTGCGCCAGTCCCGCCAGACCCTTATACTCATGAAAATCGCCGGCAAAACGTTCGAACGCAGCCTGATCCGGCCTGTTGAACCGCTTCGCGTTGTTCAGGTATGACAGATGTCTGCTGCGGATCTTTTTCGTGCCCTCGGGACGTCCCCAGAGCAGATACATGATCAGCCCCGCTATGGGCAGCACCGCGATTATCACCATCCAGCCCAGCTTAAAGCTGTTGCTCGCGCGGTCGTTTACAATACCCGTTACGGCGAATATACAGACGATATCGACAAATATATACAGCAAAAGTCCGTATCTTGCGAGTCCGACAGCCATCAGGAATATTAACGCGAACTGCATCAAAACAAGAACAGCCACTGCGGCTGCCCTTATCATCCCACTCAGATATGTCTTGATAAAACCCTTGCCAAACATATATTCATCATAGCTCACGTGCATAAAGAAATCAAGATATGCTATAATATTGCGGGGAGGGAATGACCATGATAATCAGACGCACACCGATAACGGAAAAACAGGACTTTCTTTCGGCCGCAGGGCTGATCTGCGCTCTTTCGGGCGTTTCCGCGCACATTGCCAATGACGGTACGGCTCCCGTATCCGAAGCTGCCGGCATAACCCCCGGGGACCTGTTGTTTTTCGATATCGAGACCACAGGACTGTCGGCGGACACATCGTTCCTCTACCTGATCGGCTGCATGTATCTTGAGGACGGCGAGCCGGTCCTTTCGCAGTTTTTCTCCGAGGGTATCGGCGAAGAAGGCATGCTGATCGATGAATTCGACAGACTGCTGGCCTCACACCCGGTTCCCGTGCATTTCAACGGCGCGACCTTTGATATCCCCTATCTCGACAAAAAACGCCGCAGGCTCGGCCTCCCGCTGCAGGATATGCACGGCGGCGGCTTCGATATATTCAGGGCGCTGAAGCCTTATAAGGCTCTGCTCGGCACGGGCTCCATGTCCCAGAAACGTCTGGAACTGTACTTAGGCGTCGACCGCAGGGATATGTACGACGGAGGCAGACTGATCGAGGTCTACAACCGTTATATCGCCATGCGCAGGCTCGAAACCCTCCGTAAGAATGCCGATTCGTTCTATATCGCAAACGCTTCTTCAGGCCTTACACTCGCAGGTCCCGAAAGCTCCGACGAGCTGCTCGAGCTGCTTTTCCTGCATAATTTCGAGGATGTCCTGTATATGCCGAGGGTGGCGTCTTTGCTGGCCCTGCCCGCGTTTATCGCCGGCGGCTACAATGTATCTTCATGTGAAAAAACAAAAGAAGGAGAGCTCATCATCACTCTCCTTCCAAAATATGACACCACGGATACGGCCCTTAAGGGGACTCATGCCTGCAGCTGCGATCCCGGATCCGGGATCACGCTTCGCGCAGAACCGGGCCGTTTTGAGTTCGTCATCCCGGTCATGACCGGGGAGCTGAAACTCTTCTATCCCGATTATAAAAACTATTTCTATCTTCCCGCTGAGGACAGCGCCATACATAAGAGCCTCGGCAGCTTCCTGAACAGCTCCTACCGCACAAAATGCAAGGCCGATAACTGCTATACGAGACACACGCTCGAATTCATCCCCCTAGCCGGTGAGCTGGGCAAAAAAGACGCCTTCCCCTTCCGTATCTTCAGGCGCTACTTCTCCGACAAGTACGGATACGCAAGCCTCGACGAGATACTGGGCAGCCCTGAATTCACAGAGCTTTACATTCGCAGGCTGTTGGAGAATCTAAAATAGCAGAAACTCATTCGGGACCGAGATACGAATACGGCATCTTCTTTTCAAACGGCCATATCACGATCTTTTCCAATACAACGTTCGGATCGAAGGGGTATACCTGCAGACGGTTGCTGCCGCGCTTAAAGTTTGCCACGGTGAAAACCTTATGCACTCCGGTCATGACGCCTTTGTTCCAGGATTCGCATCTCCATTCGGTGCGGTAATCCTCTTCGACCGAATCGATCACGCTCATATCTCCGCCGTTGATCGAGAATCTCGCGCGCATCCTGCCGCCCTTTACCACAGGGTTTCTCGCCATGAACACAAACTCTATCGCATACATCCCCGCAGAGAAAATATCGATATCATAGCGTACGTAAGGCAGTCCGAACACATCCTCGAAAGTCTTGGTGATCGGGTATGCCTTTATCGCGGCGCCCAGACGCCCCAGATGCGGCACCACGTGCCAGCCTTCGCCGTTGATCATGTGATTGTCCGACATATTCTCGGCCTTGATCACGATCACCTCGTCCGCGTCCACTATCGAAGTATCGCGCGCACCGTTGTATTTGGCGGCCGCGGCGTGTATCTCATTGCGCCCGACTGTATGTACGACGGGATAGCTCCATCCCTCGTCGTTCCAGGTCACGAATCCCGTATGCGCGGAATCCATCATATGGTTCCATTTGCCCTCGAGCATCGTATGGAATCCCTTTATATACTCGCGGTCCGCCTCTATCCTGTTCTTTACGCGCTCGGCGTAATCATTTGCCTTCGAATCCCCGCGCTCGTAATAATACTGATTGAAGCCGGCCTCTATATGCATCATCATGAGGTTCATCGACGCCATGCCCGCATAATAGAAAATGCTGTCAAAAGCCTCCGTCATGCGCTGGTCGAACGAGCGCCTCAGGTCTCTGCCGAGAACCGTCAGCTCCTCGAGTTCGGCATGCACCCTCGCAGCCTCGTCAAAGGCTTTGGGGCTGAATATGCCGGGGTTCATGGCTTCGGGATGCCTGATGCTGTTCCATTTCGTGAATCCGTCGATAAATGTTATCAGGCTGCACTCCTGGCGCATCGTGATCCTGCCGCCCGACATATTCCTGATAAATACGTTCGCGTACTCTTCAACCGCGTCTTCCCTGCTCCAGCGGTCGTAATCGTAGGCCAGGGCCATGAAATATCCGAGCGGGTATTCATTGCCCTTTAAATCGCCCACATTAACGATCCAGAGGTCCTTGACTCCGTGCTCGTAAGCCATCATCATCTGGTCGCGTGTCTTGGTAAGGCGGGTGCAGTTTACCCACTCGTAGCTGACAGGGGCACCGTGGTAGTCGAAATGATAATACATACCGTAGCCGCCGGTATGACGGCTTAAATCGACCTCATCGGGCAGCCCCCTGGTATTTCCGAAATTATCGTCGCTCAGCAGGAAGATAACGTCCTCGAGCTCATCCCAGTCGCGCAGTCCGGGTATCCCGGGCGCGCCGTAATAATAATCCTCGACCTCTTTATAGATCGCGAGCATACGGGGAACGCGCGACATGTCGCATTCCATGTTCTCACGTATCAGTTTATGCTGGGTCACGATAACGTCCTTCAGGACATTGATGTTCTCGGCCAGTCCGGCATTCTCACCGAGGAGCTTAGAGTCCTGCTCGCCGCGCATGCCGATCGTGATGATACTCTCGAAATCGCGGTTCCTCCATATGCCTTCACGCCAAAAAGCGGTGATGGCATCCCTGTTGGAAACAAAGCTCCAGGTATTGTCATTACCGTACTTGCGATAGATATGCTGCCATTCCTCTCCGGCCCTGAACAGAGGCTCGTGATGCGATGTGCCCATGATCACGCCGTAGATGTCTGCCAGTTTTGCGCTCTCGATACCGGGTCCGTCCTCGCTGAAGGTCGAGCTCCACATGGCGGGCCACATATAATTGCCGTGAAGCCTCAGCAGGAGTATGAATACCTGCTCGTACATCCTGGCTGTGAAACCGCCGTACTTTTCCTCGCACCAGCGTCCGAAAGCCGGCCATTCGTCATTGATAAAGAAACCTCTGTATTTTACAGAGGGCTCACGTGATACGAATACGTCGGGAGCCGAGCGCGAACCGATGTCGATCGCAATATAGTCTTTTTTAACGGGCCTGATGTCTCCCCACCATATCAGAGGAGATATGCCGGCCAGCTCGGATACGGCAAAGAGGCCGTAGATCAGACCTCTTTTGTCGCTTCCGTAAATGTTTAATATTCTTCTTACACCCAAAAAGGTATAGTACAGATAGTCATCCTTTGAACAGTCACTTAAGACCAGCTCATACACTTCCCGCTTGCCTTCCGTGTCGGGGGAGGGCTTCGAATTGACCATGATGATGTTCTCGGTCAGGGTGGAGTCGGAAAACTCCTCTCCGCCGGTAACGAGAACTCTCGGCCGAAGCCCGGTAAGAGCCTCTATATCGTCCGCGACTACCTCGGCGACGCGTTTTACGCCTTCGGGGCAGTCACGCTCTACGACGATATCCGCACTTATACCGTTCTCATACAGTTTAAATACACCCATTATTTACTGATTACGCCCTATCTCAAGCGCCTTTCGGTTTGTATCGAGCATGGCCGCCTTCTTGGGCGGGATGCATTTCTGAAGGCCGAGATCCAGATTCTCTTCGGAAACAAATCCCGTTTCCTTAAAGAGCTTTCCGACAAGAATGATATTCGCGAGGCCCTTAAGTCCGTTCTCATCCGCGATGGCGGTGGCGGGAACCTTGAATACCTTGATGTCCTTGCGCTCAACCTCTACATCGATGGTCGAGCTGTCCATGATGATGATCCCTCCGGGAACAACATTGTTGACGAATTTCTCGAGCGAAGGTCTGTTCATCGCGATCAGGATGTCGGGGTTCGTAACCTGAGGAGAACCGATCGACTTGTCGCTGATAACTACGGAGCAGTTGCATGTGCCTCCGCGCATCTCGGGACCGTACGAAGGCAGCCAGCTAAGCTCCTTTCCTTCAACCAGCGCCGAATACGCCATAACTTTGCCCGCAAAGAGGATACCCTGGCCGCCGAAGCCTGCCAGCAAAACATTCATAGTGCTCATATCATGCCTCCTCCTTTGCAGTGATGTCCTTATATACGCCGAGCGGATAGTAAGGAAGCATGTTGTCCTGCAGCCACTTTACAGCGTCCGCGGGAGACAGACCCCAGTTCGTGGGACATGTGGAAACGACCTCTACGATCGAATAACCGAGTCCGTTGATCTGGTTCTCAAAGGCCTTCTTGATGGCCTTCTTGGCCTCGTTCACGTGCTTTACGTTATCTACGGTAACGCGCTGCGCAAGAGCCACGCCGTCGAGCGTCGAGAGCATCTCGCACATACGGATCGGATAACCGGCGGTCTTAACGTCACGTCCGTAAGGAGTGGTCTGCGTAACCTGTCCGGGAAGCGATGTGGGAGCCATCTGGCCGCCCGTCATGCCGTATATCGCGTTATTGATGAAGATTACGGTGATATTCTCACCGCGTGTGGCCGCATGTACGGTCTCGCAGGTACCGATGGCCGCGAGGTCGCCGTCGCCCTGATATGTGAAAACGATATCCTGGGGCTGTGCGCGCTTGATGCCGGTCGCAACCGCCTGTGCGCGTCCGTGAGGGGACTGCACCATATCACATGCGAAATAATTATAACTGAATACCGAGCATCCTACGGATGCAACGCCTACTGCCCTGCCTTCGATGCCCAGCTCGTCGATCGCTTCGGCAACGAGGCGGTGAACTATACCGTGTGTGCAGCCGGGGCAATAATGAAACGGCGCATCTGTCAATGCATGGGGTTTTTCAAATACTACTGCCATTGCCTTACGCCTCCTTACCTGCTAATTTTTTGATCTCGCCGAGAACCTCCGCGGGTGTCGGGATGATGCCTCCCGTGCGTCCGAAGAAGCTGACGGGCCTGCGTCCGTTAACAGCGAGTCTTACATCGTCTACCATCTGTCCCATGCTCATCTCAACAGCCAGATACTGTTTTGCGTTAGGGATGGTGGCCTCGATGGCGTCTACAGGGAAAGGCCAGAGGGTGATCGGACGAACAAGTCCGGCCTTTATGCCCTCCGCGCGTGCCGCGTCCACAGCGCTGCGCGATACACGTGAGGAAGCGCCGTACGCAACGATAACGATCTCAGCGTCCTCGGTCATGTAAGACTCGGCGCGCTGCTCGTTCGCCTTGATCTTCTCATAGCGCTCATAGCGCTCGATAACGGTCTTTTCAAGGTCCTTCGCCTCGATGTAGAGGGAATTGACGATATTGTGAGGTCTCTTTCCGCCGTGTCCGCAGGCCGCCCAGGGCTTCTCTACGGTCTTAACCTCGCTCTCCTCGGGGAAGAGAACGGGCTCCATCATCTGGCCCATCATACCGTCGGAAAGGATCATGGCGGGAACTCTGTATTTCTCCGCCGTATCAAATGCCAGCGCTACGAAATCGGCCATCTCCTGAACGGTCGAAGGAGCCAGTACGAAGATCTGGAAATCGCCGTGTCCGGTAGCCTTAGTAGCCTGCCAGTAATCTGCCTGTGAAGGCTGGATGCTGCCGAGTCCGGGGCCGCCGCGCTGTACGTTGATGATAACGCAGGGAACGTCGGAACCCGCGATATAGCTGATACCCTCGGATTTAAGCGAGATTCCGGGGGAAGAAGACGAAGTCATAGCGCGTACGCCCGTAGCGCCTGCGCCAAGTACCATATTGATAGCCGCGAGCTCGGATTCCGCCTGAAGGAAGGTGCCGCCGCATTTGGGCATCTTCTTGGACAGATAAGCCGAAAGCTCGGTCTGAGGCGTGATCGGATAACCGAAGAAATGACGGCAGCCTGCACGCAGTGCGGCCTCGCCGAGCGCCTCATTTCCTTTCATTAAAACTTTCTCTGCCATGATAGTAATCTCCTATTCATTAATTATACGTTCAGCGCTCGACCGTTATACAGACATCCGGACACATGATCGCGCACGATTTGCATCCGATGCACTGCGACTGGTCGGTCATCCTTGCGGGGTGGTAACCCTTTGCATTGATCTTCTCCTTATTGAGCTCGATCAGATGCTTGGGGCAGGCGTTAACGCACATTTCGCAACCCTTGCAGGAGTCCTCTTTGATCGTAATACTTGCCATCTTCACGCCTCCTTACATTCCTTTTTCCATAGAAATTGATCTATTTTGATGAGTATATCACCTTTATCACTTTAACGCAACGAAATTTTAAAGTAAACGCATTTTTTATTCATTTTAATGTATAAAATTTACCTCAATATCTCGTCAATTGTGGAAACCGTACTGAAAGTGCCCTTGTTGCGCTCGATGATTTCCTTGATCACGGGCAGTTCGAAGTAGTTTACATAGCAGATCAGGGTCTTGTTCTCTCCCGCTATCGCGCCGTAGGAATTCATCATGGTGCAGGTCTTGTTCAGCTCGTCCTTGATGGCAGCAACGATCGCGTCCGGCGTCTTCGTTATGATCGTAACCTGTTTGATCGCTTCGAAATGGTCCGTAAACCGGTTGATGATCGATGTCGCGACCACATACACCAGCAGGCTCATGAGCGCCGCGCTCTTGTTGATCAGCAGGAATACCGCGATGTAAACGCAGGCGTTGAAGCCGACCAGGATATAGGTCATACTGAAGTTCTTTCCGGTCTTATCGGAAATCTTTTTCAGGATGATGTTCGCGAATATCTCCGAACCGTCTATGCAGCCGCCGTTCTTCAGGATGATCGACAGGCCCGCGCCCAGTATCGCGCCTCCGAATACAACTGCCAGGAAATGCTCTGTATCGATCTCGACGTGATACTCCTCAAAGATCGCGAGTCCCAGGGTGTATACGACCGATCCGAGTATTGCCTTGATGCCGAAATGCTTGCCCAGCATAACAGCACCGGCGATAAGGAAGGGTGCGAAAACCACCGCAACGCATATCGACAGATTAAATCCCGTCAGCTTGCTGATAATGATCGCAATGCCCGCGGTTCCGTAGTCGATCGCGTCGTTCGGGATCAGCAGCACCGCAACGGCAAAGCTCGCCATCAGCGCTCCGATGATGATAAACAGATATGATCCTGCCTCAGATACTCGTTTGTTCATTAGATGATATCCTTTCAGGCACTCGCCTTTCAGGCACTCGCCTTTCAGTAATAAAATTGCTCCACAGTTAATGATATAACTTGTGGAGCGATTTTTCAATTAAAGATTCAGTTCGTAATCGATCAAAGTCATGACGTCGTTGACCGGTTTCTCTTCGCCTACCCTGACAAAGCCGCATTTCTCATAGAGATGGCAGTTCAGTTTCTCCTGAAGGATCGTCTCGAGCTTCCAGCATTTTACTTCGGGGTACATCGCGAACGATCTCTGAATCGCGGCATATCCAATCCCGCGGTTCTGGTATCTCGGGAGAATGAATATCGGGCTGATACAGGACACTTTCTTTTCTTCGGCATCATTGTGCCCGAGATTTACCGCGCCTACTCTCGCGCCGTCCATGACGATAAAATAGTATTTCCTGTTCGGTCTTTCGGCTCTGGCCTTTACGCGCTCGAAGGACTCGATTGCGGGAGACCCTGCGTCATGATATTTCTCATACAGCGGCATAAAGCTCTCGATCTGCATCTCGTACATCTGCCGCAGCTCGTCAGGTTTTACTTCTTCAAGCTTCACGCGGCTTAACAGTTCGGTCCTGCTCTTTCCCGGCAGATCGAAATGCTCCTTTATCATGCGCGCGACAACATCGGGCTCAAGGTTTGTATTGTCGATCTTTATGTAATGTTCGAACGGTATCTCTCCGTCGTTGCTCACCAGTCTGTACTTGGTCTCCTCGCGTATCATCCTGTCCTCGGATACGGCGATATCGCGCTTTGAAGCCTTGTTCCTGAGCCTGTTCTCGGTCTTGTTCCGCTCGATCCTGACTGCCCTGTCGGCCACGAGTTCAACATAATAAACGGTGCCTCCGGTGGCTTCGAACTTATCCGTGATGCTCTTTACGTAATCCCAGTCCGACTGCATGTCAAAGGCCCACATGATCGTAAATATCATGCCGCGGTACTCTGTCTTTAAGAATTCGTCGATCACGTCTTCACGGAGTTTCGCGATGACATCCGCCTGGAACCTGCCGAATACCTCGATGACCGGCTCGATCATCATGTGGTTGTGGAACAGGCGGAAATCGGTGATCTTCATGAGTTCCTGGCCGACGGTCATTTTTCCGACGGCGCCGCTGCCGATTATAACTATCAGGTCCATGACGGTGCCTCCTTTCAAAAAAGTCCGGTTTCTCGAAATAAGGTGCGGCTGCCTCGTATATATTTTCTGCGACACGCTCTCGCTCCGGCTTCGGACGCAGCGGACACATAATCGACCACAATACGGTCGATAAGTGCCGGCGTCCTCTACGGGTCGCAGAAAACACATACGGGCGCGCCGCACCCACTACATACCCGAAGTATATGTATAACAAATATTTATCAGCGGACAATACTTACAAAAAGAATATATTTACAAACTCCCGATAAAAGAGCATTTAGATGAAGCTTGTTGTGCAAACAAGAGCTTGGGTTAATTCATTCACATGTCCCCTGATCACATATTATGACAAGTATCACCAGCACACCGACACATGGATGTCGATGGGGTAAAAATGCTCCGCGTCGTCGTACGCATCTTTAATATCAGAGTTATATAGATCGCGGCGCAGGGTGGTCGCTTTGACAGGCAGGCCGGTGAGATTGCTGATGCGTCCGGTGAAGTCAATGCCTTCCGCGATGATCTTGGCGTCGGTTTCCTGCATGAGGTGTGAGTTATTAATAAGGCCGGTGGGTGTGAGCCCGCTGACGGCTTTGATCTCGTTCAGTACTTCGACAGCCTCTTCGGGAGTGGCGGTCAGGTTTCTGAAACGGTTTACAACATAGAGCATGTCGTAATCGAGGCCTTCGAACTTCGGCCTGAAGCGGCCGAGGACTGTTGATCCGACATCATCTCCGCCGACATCGACGATGACCATATCCTTTGAGTCAAATATCGAGTACATCGACGCCGGAAGCGAAGGGATATCGAGATTCGTATGTCCGAACACGGGCGCGATGACCTCTATCCCTTTGCTCTCTAGCAGCTCGCGATAGTCGGATGTACGGAAATAGGGATTAACAAGGTCCATATCCACGATCGTGACCTTACGTCCCTTTGCCGCATAGTCCAGGGCGAGATTAATGGAAAAATTGGTCTTGCCGCAGCCGTAATGCCCGGTCACAACCACAAAATCCTTAAGATCGTTTAACATATAACACTCCTTATACAGGCAGGGGCAGGGCTCTACAGCCGTGTGATCAGCCGATCACAGCCTTATGGAATATCTTCTTGCCCTTCTTGATCTTAACGCCCTCTTTGAGCGCATCGGCGCTGACTTTCTGGTCGAATGCGGTAACCTTCTCTCCGTCGATGGATACACCGCCCTGCTCGATCAGACGACGTCCCTCGCCTCTCGAAGGAATGAGCTGGCAAAGGCTTAAGAGATCGATCACGCTGATCCCCTCTGCGGGTACATCTGATGCAGCGATAGTGGTAGTAGGCATATTTGCGTCGTCTCCGCCGCCTGCGAACAGTGCCTTTGCGGTAGCCTCAGCCTTATCAGCCTCTTCCTTGCCGTGAACGAGCTCGGTCAGCTCGTGAGCGAGCAGCATCTTCTTCTCGTTGATGCGCGAAGGATCCCACTTCTCGATCTCACGGATCTGCTCCATGGGAAGGAATGTGAGCATCTTGATGCACTTGTCCACATCGGCATCGCCGATATTTCTCCAGTACTGGTAGAACTCGAAAGGTGTGGTCTTGTTGGGATCGAGCCATACGGCGTTGCCTGCGGTCTTGCCCATCTTGTTGCCGTTCGAATCGGTAAGCAGGGTGATCGTCATCGCATGAGCGTCCTTGCCGAGCTTTCTGCGGATCAGCTCGGTACCGCCGAGCATGTTGCTCCACTGATCGTCTCCGCCGAACTCGAGGTTGCAGTTGTACTTCTGGAACATGTAATAGAAGTCGTAGCTCTGCATGATCATGTAGTTGAACTCAAGGAAGGAAAGTCCCTTCTCCATGCGCTGCTTGTAGCACTCGGCTCTGAGCATGTTGTTTACCGAGAAACATGCGCCCACTTCTCTTAAGAGCTCGATGTAGTTCAGGTTCATCAGCCAGTCGGCGTTGTTGACCATGATCGCCTTGTCATCGGAGAAATCGATGAACTTCTCCATCTGGCGCTTAAAGCACTCCGCGTTGTGGTCAATGTCCTCGCGGGTGAGCATCTTTCTCATATCGCTGCGGCCCGAAGGGTCACCGATCATCGTTGTGCCGCCGCCGATCAGCGCTATAGGCCTGTTGCCTGCCTGCTGCAGTCTCTTCATGAGCGTAAGAGCCATGAAATGACCTGCCGTAAGGCTGTCCGCGGTACAGTCAAATCCGATGTAGAAAGTTGCCTTTCCGTTGTTTACCAGGTCTCTGATCTGCGCTTCATCGGTAGTCTGCGCGATCAGGCCTCTCTCCTGCAGTTCTTCAAAAATTCCCATGTGTTCCTCCTTGATCTGCCGTAATACGGCTAAAGAAAACTCGGCCGGGGAAAAAGAAAATCCCCTGCCTGATAACAGACAGAGGACGATAATATCGTGGTACCACCTCTATTCAGACAAGCCTCGCGACTTATCCCTTACGATGTGCAATCACACACCCAGCGCTATATCGGGCGCACCCGTCTGTCCCTACTTTTGCCTGCTCATGCAGACTGTTCGGGAAGCAGCTCCGGAATGTATTCATCTTACCGCTACCATGTCCTCACACCGGCCGGACACTCTCTGAAGGTCACCGCGTAAGACTACTCTTTTCCATCTCAGCCTTAACATTTGATGTCGCTATTATAATTAACCTTTTTCCAAAAAGCAAGTCCTTTTTATATCGCATGCTTTTCCTGCTCCTCCTTCTCCGTCAAAAGAAAAGCCATGGATTTTTTGTTCCATGGCTTTTCTTTTGACGGAGAAGGAGGGATTTGAACCCTCGCGCCGCGCAAACGACCTACACCCTTAGCAGGGGCGCCTCTTCGGCCTCTTGAGTACTTCTCCAGGTGTCGAACTAATATGTTCGATATTAAATTGCGGCAGGCGGAATGCTCCGCACTTAACCAACAAAAGTGAGTATATCAAAAGCGAAAATCTTTGTCAAGAAGATTATTCGCTTTTGATTTCTCACATGCTTTCAGAACATTTTTAAAACAGACCTCCGAACGATCCGATCAGTTCTTTGAGCGTATCGCTCTCCATCATGGCATCGTAGAGAGCCTCATAGATATCGTTGAACTCCTCCTTCAGATCGCTCTCATCTGCCTTGTCGATGCTGAACTCGGTGCCCTTCATGCTCTGCATGTCATCCTTTGTGGATACAGTGATCTCGAGCTTGTCAACCGGGATCGTGGTACCTACGGCACTGACCTCTTTTACGGAAAGTGTAGCCGATGATCTGCTGCACTCGAGCGTGCCCTTCATAGTGAACAGATCCGAGAATCCGCCGTACCAGTAACTGTACTGCTGCAGCGCAACCTCGAGCTTGCCGGACTTTTTGTCGTATGAATAGTTCATCGAATACTGTTCGGGAACCTCGATCGTCATGGTTTCCTTATTCTCCTTGATCTTGCCCGAAGCTGTTAAAAGAACATTGTTGTCGCTCTTTTTACCCTGATAAACCGTGAAGTTCTGGAGCCTGTAGTCGCCTCCGTTAAACTCGATATAAGCGCTCTCGCCGTCCGACTCGATGTTGATGCCGGCGAACATGTCCTTATACAGGTAGAATGTCAGCTCGGTATCTTCCATCTTTTCGACGCTCTTCATGACCTCATCCTTCAGGTCGTCGATATCATCGTAGCCCGCCTGCTCGACAACATCCGCAAGATCCTTTTCCGCGAGCTCGAACAGCTCATCAATGAGCTCCTCAACATCCTCTTCGGTGATCTCAACGCTGTAGCCCTTGCAGTCGCGCTTCTCGCCGTCAACCTTGATGCTCTTGGAATCCTCTTTTTTAACCTTCAGGCCGTTGAACCATTTGCTGATCGCCTTTGTATATTTGTCACCTGACGAATTGCCCTTTCCGAGGGAATCGGCCATAGTCTTAAGCGCCTCGTCGAGCGACTTGATATTGGCCTCTCCGGCCATATCCTCGAGCCCGTCCTTATCACTGTTGTTGTAATCGTATACAAGAACCTTTTTATAGTCGGTGCCGTTCAGCTTTGCCTTAAGAGCCTTTTTGCTGAACTCGATAACTGCGGAAAGGTCGACCTTTTTGCCCTCTTTGAGCGAAACGCTCATCTGCATGTCGCTGCCGTTAACGGATACGCCCATGCCTACTTCGATCTTCTGGTATTTGCCGCTGATACTGAGCGAAGCCTTATCTTTCGACGCCTTGATCCCGCCAAGGTCCTCTGCCAGATAACCCGCATCCGCAAATGTCTTGACCGCAGCCTTGCCTATCTTTGACTTTGAACCGCCGAATACCGATACGGCCAGTACGACGATCGCGATGAGCGCAACAACTCCTGCGGCGCAGAGTGCGGGAACAAGCCACTTTTTGCCGCCGCCCGAAGGTGCGGACGCGTTCGACTGATAGGGTACCCAGTCCATAGGTGCCTGTGTCTGCGCAGCCTGAGCTGCATCTCCTGCCTGAGCCTGTGCGTTTTCAACTGCCGCAGCAGCCTCGGTCTGAACGGTCGCGGCAGTCTCGGTCACATCACTGCTGACATTCTCAGCTTCTTTTTTAGCGGCTTCGGCAGCGTCACGGCAGGTACATACTTCATCGTCCTGCAGCTGTCTTCCGCAATAAGCACAAAATTTCATATCTGTCCTCCTGTAAAAAACTTATATTACCATTTTTATATAAAAACGCCTTTTTGTAAAGAGTTTTGGCGGTTTTATCACCATTGACCGGTCAAAAGCATGATGCCGGGGATCCATGCGGTGACGACCCCTTCGAAAACCTGCAGGATGGGAACGAATCTGCCGAGGTCCTTTTTAAGGATATCGGTAACGAACGCGCTGCCCCAGAGCAGAGCCCAGAGCCACCAGATCGCGCCCCAGCGCCAGTCCGGAGTGATCCCGAGCGCGGGAAGCCCCGTTACGCCCTCTATGATGCCGAATATCACGGCGTTGACCGCGACAAAGGTCGAAAACAGCGCAAACGGCTTAGTATCGAGGTCCCAGATGTCGATCGCGGCCACGAACAGATAAGTAAATCCGAACAGCAGCCCCGTTCCCGCCGCATAATAGTCTCCCTTCACGAGACTCACGAAATTGATGAACAGCGACAGAACGCCCACAAAAACGTTCATGACCGCCGCGGCCTTTTTATCGGCCTTTAACAGCGTGCAGGCTCCGTTATTGATCAAAACGATACCGACAAACAGCAGACATACTCCAAGCATCCTTCTCCTCCCGTCCGACGCGGAAAATACGCGTCAAAGCACGCTTCGCGCCTATTTTTGTTATATCAGAGAAAAACGCAAAAAACAAGGTAAAAAAAGCAATATATCACATTGCGGAGGTGTATCGTTTTACATAAAATATTCTTAGGCATGACGCACGATCATGCATCATAGCGAAAGGCAAGCAGAATCCGCGGAGCGGAACTGCGAGTGCCTGAAGCGAAGCGAAAGGAGCATTTTACCATGATCTATTACGTAAATTCCGCATCTTACACCGGCGGAGACGGCACTAAGGAAAGACCCTTCAAAAAGATCGGCGACGCTGCCGCTCTGGCACAGCCCGGCGATGAGATCCTGGTCGCTCCCGGCATCTACCGCGAGTATGTTAATCCCCGCAATGCCGGGACAAAAGACGCACGCATCACCTACAGGTCCGAGCAGCCTCTCGGCGCAGTCATCACGGGCGCGGAACTGATCACCGGCTGGACCAGATACGAGGGCGATGTCTGGACGGTTCGTGTCGGGAACAGCATATTTGGCTCATATAATCCCTACACCACACGTGTATTCGGCGACTGGTATTTCTCTCCCAAGATCAGGCATACCGGTTCCGTTTTCCTCAACGACAGCATGCTCTATGAGTGCGACAGCCTTGAAGAATGCGTCAAAGGCGAAGCTGATCCCTTCGCATGGAACTCCGAGGCGTCAAAGTATAAATGGTTCACTGAGCAGGACGGCGACGAGACCGTTCTCTACGCCAATTTCCGCGGCGCGGACCCCAATGCCGAAAAGGTCGAGATCACTGTCAGGCGCAACTGCTTCATGCCTTCCAAGAACGGTGTCGGCTATATAACCGTCAGCGGTTTCAATATCACAAAGGCAGCTACCACCTGGGCTCCTCCCGCAGCTTATCAGGACGGCATGATCGGCCCTCACTGGAGCAAAGGCTGGATCATCGAGGACTGCGAGATATCCAACAGCCGCTGCTGCGGTATCTCACTCGGAAAATACAGGGATCCCGAAAACGACATGTATTTCACTACCAGACGCGTAAAGAGCCCCACCCAGATGGAGCGCGACGCAGTATGCCGCGGTCAGTATCACGGCTGGCTCAAGGAGCGCGTCGGCAGTCACATCGTCCGCCGCTGCAATATCCATCACTGTGAGCAGACCGGTATCGTAGGCCGTATGGGCGGCGTTTTCTCGACCATCGAGGACTGTCATATCCATGACATCTGCACCTCGCAGCAGCTCGGCGGCGCAGAGACCGCGGGCATCAAGCTTCACGCTGCCATAGACGTGACTATCCGCCGCAACCATATCCATAACTGCATCATGGGCGTATGGTGCGACTGGGAGGCTCAGGGAGCGCGTATCACGCAGAATCTGATGCATGACAATCAGCGTCCCGACGGTGTCGAGCAGGCGCGCGGCGCTATGTTCAATACCGATGTTTTCATCGAGGTAGGCCATGGCCCGACACTTATCGACAACAACGTTCTGCTGTCGAAATCCTCAGTGGTTATGCCCAGTGAAGGAATCGCCTGCATCCACAATCTGATGCTCGGCTCCTTCGGACTTATCAATTCGGGCGTAGACAGCATAATCAACGGCCAGCGTGAGCCCCGCTACACTCCTTATCATATCCGTCACAGGACAGAGGTAGCCGGCTTTATGACGATACTCCACGGAGACGACCGTATTTACAACAATATCTTCGTGCAGCACTACCCTGTTACCGACGATACCAAGACACCGGAAAACAACGATTACCAGCATGTCGGCACCGCATGCTTCGATATCTTCCCTTCCTACGAGGAATGGTACGCGCCTTTCGACACCAAGGATGACGCAAATATGGGCGCCCTGGCTCTGGCTCATTTCGGCCATCTGCCCGTCTGGGTCGGCGGCAATGCATATTTCAACGGCGCGAATATCAGTAAGCACGATACGACTTATCTGAACAACCCGAACGACCATATCGATTTCAGCCTGGAATGCAAAGACGGCAGGCCGGTTCTGACAACCAACGTTTACGATTTCCTGAAGGATTTCAGCGTTAACATCATTACCACCGATACTCTGGGCAAGGCCTTCGAGCCCGAGCAGCGCTTTGAGAATCCCGACGGTACACCGATCACGTTCGACAGCGATTTCTTCGGAGATCACCGCGGCATCGGCGCTCTCCCGGGACCCTTCGCGGCGGCTGCCGGCGAGTTTAAGTTCTAGGTTCCGGCCAAAGGGCCGGTGCAGACTGCAGCGACTAAAGACATGGGGACGGTTCTTCTGTCTGCGCACTTCGCAGACAGAAGAACCGTCCCCATGTCTTTATGTCTTCTATTCAATTGCGTTTAGCGATCATGCATTCTTTCTCGCTTCGATCTCAGCACGGATCTCGTCGTAGCGTTCCTCGTCGAGCTTATAGAACCTGCGGTAGAGGACGCAGGCGATCAGCATGAGGATGCAGGGAAGCAGGGTCATCGCAAGGAGCAGGCCGTTTTTCTGTCCGTTCGCAACTGATTTAACGACCGCGTCGATGCTCTCAGCCTTCTGCTCTGCTGTGATCAGGCCTTTCTCGGCGTCTTTTTCAAGGTCCGATATCGTGTTTGTGTAGGTCGTTACACGGCAGATGACATATGAAACCGTCGTGATGATGACCGTGAACGAGCTCGCAAGCTTCGTAAGGAAGGGTCTCATCGAGGTGATGATAGCTTCGTCTCTGGTGCCGTGCTTGAGTTCATTGTACTCAACCGTATTGATGATCGAGATCATCATGATCAGGTACAGCCCGTACTGGCCGAGGTTCGCTGCCATGAAGCCGAGCGTAAGTATCCAGAACTTGTACATCTCCGCGGGAAGGATAAATCCGGCCGCGATCTGGATCGCATAGCCTACAGTCGCGATGATGCCCATATAGAGCACGAGCTTCTGCCTGTGGAACTTTTTCGAGATGGCCGGATAAAATATCATCAGCAGTGCCGTAGCCGCAAGTCCGACGGTCTGGAAGGTTCCGTAGAGACCGCCCTCATATCCGAACTCAAAGTAAATGTAGTTCGCGCCAACGCCGCCGAGTACGATGCCGTTTCCGATCTGCTGGATCAGGAAGATAAGGCAGATCCAGAGGAGCTGATCGTTGCCGCCGATGGTCTTGATGATCTTTTTGAAGCTGACCTTCGGAGCCTCGGTCTTCATATCCTCTCTGTTCTCACGTACGCCGAACAGCGTAAACAGTATGAACAGAGGAGTGAGAATGCAGATAACCAGCGCGATGCGTCCGTACGCGATACGGGTCGTGCCGCCCAGAGCATATTGTCCCGCGGTGAAAATGGGGATCAGCAGCGATGCCAGTGTGCCGCCGATGCCGGCGAACAGGGTCGCCCTCGCGGTAAACGAATTACGCTTGTCGCCATCGGAAGACAGCGCGGGAACCATGCCCCAGTATGAGATATCATGCATCGTATAGGTTATCGAATACATGAAATAAATGATGCCGAAGAACCAGATAAAGTTCCAGCCGTCAAGGTTAGTGTTGAACGCCAGATAAACGACCACGCAGGTCGAGATGATGCCGATCAGCAACCAGGGCTTGAACTTGCCCCATTTTGAGCGCGTGCGCTCGATGATGTTGCCCATGATCGGATCGTTCAGCGCGTCAAATACGCGCGCAGCGACCATGATCGCCGTAACCGCGCCCAGCTGCGCATCCGTAAGATTCCTGGTGTACAGGATAAAGAGCATGATATAGTTTGTGAACAGGGAATAGATCATATCCCTGCCTACGGTACCCAAAGGGTAAAAGATCAGATTGCGCTTCTCCTGCTTTGCCGATATTTCCTTCATAAGTAAACCTCCACATTATTATGCCTGCGGCATTATTTGCTTTTTGCACCCTTCTCTGTGACGATGCCCGTCATAACGATATCGATCATGGTATTGAGAGCGTCATCGTAACTCACACCCGCGTCGATCAGCGCCGTATTGCCTATAAAGCTCTGGAACGCGCTCTCGAGCATGCATCTGAATACCGTGATGTTGATGTCTCTGATAAGCCCCTGCTCTATCCCCTTTTTGACCAGGTCGATCGTGCCTTCCCAGTTGTTCTGGAGATAAAACTGTATCCTCTCATAGGCCTCGGGGAAGGAATCACGGAACTCGTAGAGCCTTCTCCAGTCCATGGTCTGGTATCTGTCGGGAATGGCGATGATCACGCGTTTGATCTTCTCTACCATGCCCAGATCGGGATCGTCGATGATGGCCTGTTTTTTCTCCATAACTGCCCCGAAGCCGAGATCTACGGCTTTGAGTATCAGCTTTTCCTTGCTGTCGTAGAGCTTGTACAGGGTTTTCTTGCTCATCTGCAGCATATTGGCCACATCATCCATCCTGAATTTCACGCCTTTTTCGTTAAAGGCCTTCATAGCCGCTTCCGCGACCTTGATCTTAAGTTCTTTTTCGTCTTTCATACATTCACCTGCTTTGCAAAAGAAAAAGGAGACCAATGTGGAAACCGTGCTTTATCTTTCAGTTTCCATTCTATCATTGATCTCCGTATTTTACAAGATATTTTTTACTTTACTTCAACGCTCACAGAATCGCACTTTTGGCCTGTAAGCCTGCGGCTCAGCTCATCGGGCTGTGAATCGCCGAGATATACTTTGTAGCTGCCCTTATTGAGCTTAAGCTCTCCTGCCCTGTCGTAGAGCGAGAATGCTGCGGCATCCAGCTTAACCGTGGTCTTTTTGCTCTCGCCGGGCGCCAGATAGAGCTTCTTTAAGCCTTTCAGCTGTCTGACAGGGGCATCCTCAAATCCGTACTCAACATACGCCTGCACGGTCACGCCGCCCTCGTATTTGCCGGTATTCTTAAGCTCCACTTCGATCTCGAGCTCATCGCCATCCGCAAATTCAACGGTTCCCGAAACCGCGGCGCCGTTCTTGCGGATATCCTTTACGCTCCTGTCAAAGGTCGTGTAGCTGAGTCCGTATCCGAACGGATAGAGCGGATCCTCTACCATGTAGCGGTATGTGCGGTTCTTCATCGAATAGTCGGTGAAACCGGGCAGTGAATTGTTCTCGCTGTAGAATGTGAGCGGAAGCTTTCCGCCGGGGCATGCCTTGCCGAACAGGATCTCGGCTATCGCCTTTCCGCCCTGCGCGCCGGGGTACCA